>Ga0187827_10000519_pt1 | contig 60130 bp, 35 predicted proteins | sample ETNtaG_39_FD_167969 | JGI IMG/M metagenome (GOLD analysis project Ga0187827, IMG submission 167969) | Marine microbial and viral communities from oxygen minimum zone, Eastern Pacific Ocean - ETNP2014_SV_150_PacBio MetaG (Illumina Assembly) | ecosystem: Environmental > Aquatic > Marine > Hypoxic... | reverse complement strand
TGATTCCGGTAACAGTTGCTGTTCCAAACTTGCCGGAAGATAAGATTTCCTTTGCATTACTAAAGGGAGCTAAAACTGCGAGAGAATTCATTAAAACTGGGAAAATAAATACCGCCTATCTTTCACTGCAAAAGCAGATACTTGTTATTGAAAATGATGATAAGATTGAAAGAGCGATAATTAACAATTAACTTAACACAAAGACAACGGAGGAAATATTCCATGAATGATTTAATAAAAGTTCGTAAAATTGTAACACACGTCGAAAATATTTTTCATGAAGGGGGCCCGGCTCACAAGGAACCAATCAAAAAGGGTGCGGTACTGATTGTACTGGAAAATCCGTATGCCGGAAGTTATGTTGAAGACATAACACCGATGATGGAAGCTCTGAAACCGATTGGACTTGAAGCGGCAAACCAACTCATCGAATTACTTGGGGGAGTTGAACAGATTCAAAGCTACGGTAAAGGTTCAATTGTAGGCGAGGCAGGAGAACTTGAACACGGTGCGCTCTGGCATGTTCCGGGTGGATATGCAATGCGTGAAGCTCTGGGCGGCGCTCTGTCCATTGTGCCTTCTGCAAAAAAAGTCGGCGGAATCGGTTGCTGTTTGGACATTCCAATCGGACATATAAACGCATCCTATGTACGCAGTCATTTCGACGCAATGGAAGTTTATGTTCAGGACGCACCAAGAGCAAATGAAATTATTTATGGACTAGTCATGACAACCGGAGGACGAATCCATCCACGTGTTGGTGGATTGGAAGCAGATCAAATTTCAGCTAATGACGGGTTACGTTAGGACACATTTTCTATGAGCTATTCCTGAACTTTTTTGTAGCCTTTATATCTACTCCATCCTGCGTATTCAGTACAACCCCAAAGCGTTCCTGAGCCTGCTTAGCGGAATAGTATCCTCTTTTGACATCATGCAGGACAAGCTCCGGATTGCGGAGAAATGGATCTTCGTAACCACCGCCGCCCGGAGTTGAAACATGAATCGTATTTCCAACCTCAACGAGGATATTTTGATCTTTTGAAAGATGCGGCGGGATGTAGGTTTCGGCGTTTCTTTCAACATGGACCTGATTCACCCCACCGTCACTTCCTCCTAAAACACCTTGTGGTCCAAAACGACCGTGATCCATCACCATCGAGACTTTTGCGGTACCTCTGCGAAGTTTTATTTTATAATTTACGCCAAATCCGCCACGCTGTTTTCCGGAACCTCCGGAACCTTCGTGTAAAGAATATTCTTCAAACAATACCGGATAAAACTGTTCCATCACTTCAACTGGAGTTGTCTTGGAAATTCCGATTGTCGAGCAACCGTTTGAGAGTCCGTCAGCGCTTGAGTTGCCACCGTAACCTCCGCCGCTGATAACATACATCACATAGTTCCGGTCATGCTTTGGGTCATATCCGCCGATACAGAGATTCCCGCTTGTTCCCGCGGGCGCGGCAAATAGTTGCTCCGGAATTGCTTTGACCAATGCAGAAAAAACTGCTTCTGCAATACGCTGACTAACTTCCGCAGCACATCCGGAAACCGGACGCGGATATTTTGCGTATAGAAATGTTCCTTCCGGATCCTTGATATGTAAAGGTTCGAAGGTTCCTGAGTTGAGTGACACTTCCGGAAAAATATGTTTTATTGCCAGATAGACAGAAGATTTTGTTGTAGCAATTACACTGTTCATCGGTCCTAAACACGGTGGACTCGAACCAGACATATCGAAATAAAGTTCCGTGCCTTCTTTGAGAATCTTCATCTCAATCCGGAGAGGTTCGTTGACCACGCCATCAGAATCTACAAAACTCTCACCTTCGTAAAGTCCGTCCGGAATTTCTTTAATCCGTGCCCGCATTTGTTGTGCCGCACGGCTTTTTAATTCTTTGATGGAACTTTTTACTGTCTCAGCACCATAACGGTCAAGCAGTTCGGTGAAACGTTTTTCGCCCACAGAAAGCGCCGCGGCCTGTGCCTTAATGTCTCCAATTCGCTGGTCCGCAATGCGGATATTGGAAAGCACAATCGAGAGAATTTCCTCATCCAGTTCACCTGCTTTATAAAGTTTAACCGGTGGTAAACGCAGACCTTCCTGCTCGACTTCAGTCGCGTTTGCGGAAAATCCGCCGGGAACCGCACCACCAGTATCGGGCCAGTGTCCGGTGTTAGCCAACCACGCAAATAATTCTCCCTGGTAAAAAAACGGTTTCACAAAACGCACATCCATCAGGTGCGTTCCTCCTAGATATGGATCATTGACGATATAAACATCTCCAGGCTGTAAATTCTTAGCACGTTCAATCACACATTGTGTTCCGAACTGCATTGTTCCGACAAAAACCGGCAAGCCTAATTCACCTTGGGAAATTAGTTCACCATTGTCTTTATGGTAAATCCCGTCCGAGCGGTCCAGTGCTTCAGATATTACAGGACTGAACGCAGAACGCACGAAGGCCAGATCCATTTCGTTACAGACCTGTTGCAAACCGCTTTGAATAACCGTTAGGGTAATAGGATCTAAATTCGTCATCTTGTTATTTATTTAATGTAAAGTCTGATTTACAGGTCTAAAGCGTAATAATCAAATTTCCTTCTAAATCGACCTCAACTTGATTTTCCGGTTCAACAATGATTGTCGTGTCCAACTGCTCAATTACCGCCGGTCCTTTGAATTTTGCATTTACCGTAAGGAACTCCCTTTTGTAAATAGGAGTCTCTTTCCAGCCTGATTCAAACCAGACACGCCTGGTTCCTGACAGGCAGTCATCAATTGTATTTTTTTGTTCTTTTGCTGACATCAAGGTAGCCAAAGGCACCGGTTTTCGTCGGCCGATAACAGCAGTATGTAAATTAACCAGCACCGCACGGATTTCCGGAAGTTCAACGTTAAAGCGGTCCCAATAGGCTTTTTCGAACGCAGACTGTAATGATTCGCGGCTGAGTCTAGTTTCCTGCACAGGAAAGTTGAGAATGTGTGTTTGCCCCTGAAACTGCATATCAACATCGTGAATTACGAGCAATTCCTCTATTTCAACACCTTCTGTCTCAATGATCTTCTTCCCTGCTTCAATTTGTCTGCAAAAGATGTCATCAACCTGATTCATTTCCATCTGTGACAACGGGATGTTGATGGAGTTCACATAATCGTGTCTAACATCAGCAACCACGCAGCCGACCGCATTTGTAATTCCGGGACGCATCGGAACCAGAACTTTGGGAATGCCAAGTTCACGTGCGAGAGCAACCGCATGTAAAGGCCCAGCACCTCCAAAAGCAAACAACGCAAAATCCCGAGGATCGTAACCTCTAGCCAGTGATACCAGACGCAGGGCTCCTGCCATATTCATATTTGAAATTCTTATAATTGCGGCTGCGATTTCTTCTGCATTCTTCAATCTTAATTTTGCTCCGACTTCTTCAACCAAAGAGTTGCGCACCGTTCCCAGAGAAACCGGATTATCGACGGCCAACAGAGCTTCCGGATTCAAACGGCCAAGTACGAGGTTGGCATCCGTAATGGTTGGTTTTTTACCCCCGCGTCCGTAACAAATCGGTCCCGGTTGTGCTCCCGCGCTTTCCGGACCGACCTGCAGTAAGCCTGCATCATTGACCAAAGCCAGACTTCCGCCACCCGCGCCGATGGTGTGGACATCAACCATTGGAATATGTATCGGCATTGCATATTCAATTTCAAGTTCGGAAGTAACCTGTGGAATTCCGTTTACTATCAGCCCCACGTCACAGCTCGTTCCGCCCATATCATAAGTAATCACCTTGCTAAATCCGGATTGTGAAGCAGTATAAGCCGCAGCCATTACACCGGAAGCCGGACCGGACATTACGGTTTTAACCGCGTCTTCCGCAACTATGCCGGAGGAAACTGTACCGCCGTTGCCCTGCATGACCAGTAAATCTTTACCGTACCCACCTTCTTTGAGTTTTTTCTGGAGACGCTCGATGTAGCGGTGAAGCACGGGTTGAATGCCCGCATTGATGGCTGCAGTCGTTCCACGTTCATACTCACGAAACTCAGAAACCAGAGCACTCCCGCGGGTTACAAATGAGTTCGGCCAGGTTTTTCTGGTGATTTCTTCAGCTTTGCGTTCATGAGAATCATTTTTGTATGAATGAAGAAAATGAATCACCAGCGCCTCTGCGCCTGATTCCAGCAATTGTTTTACTGCTGTAAGGACATCTGCTTCATTCAATTCCTCCACGACTTCACCGTCGCAGTCAACACGTTCTCCAACTTCGAGCCGTAATTCTCTGGGAATAATGCACTCAAAACTACCGGTCATACCGTATGGTTTAGGACGGGTGCGGCGTCCTAATTCCAGCACATCACGAAAACCTCTGGTCGTAATTAAACCGACTCGACTGACCTTACGTTCCAGCAAAGCATTGGTCGTTACTGTCGTACCGTGAATGAGCGCATCGAGGCTCTCCAGGGTAACACTGATTGAATCAAGCGCTTTCATCACACCAAAGGACTGGTTTTCAGGCGTACTTGGAACTTTGGAAATTTTAACGCTTTCTGTTTCTGTGTCAAAAAGAACGAGGTCCGTAAAGGTCCCCCCAACGTCAACACCAACTATTTGGGTCATAAATAAACTTTTTTTAAAAAACTAATATTTTATGATTTAACACATACATACTGAACATTGTGCTTGGTTATTCTTGGCGGTTTCGTAAAAAAACTTAAACTCAAAATTTTTCATCCCGACCGTAGGTCAAAATCTTAATGTTATTAATCCCGTAATTTAGAAAAAATTTCTCGCTGTGTAAGTAATTACATCGTTTCGGAACTTTTTGTAAAATGCATTATACTGTATATAAAACAGGTGCATCAGCCTGCCACAGGCGTAGAAAGCAACCAAAGCCCGAAAACTGTATAACCAATCATTAACACCGTTGCTGGCAATTGCCCCATCAAAATTTTTTTTAAATTACGACCTTGATAAAGTTGAATTAAGTGAAACACAACAACCGCTCCAACATGTGCCAGTACAATCCCCAAAACCTGAAGATACCAAATCAGTATCGCAGAATCATAATTCATCAAATAGGACGATGAGACAACCCAATCTGCTGTTCCTAAAAGGTTCCAACCAATTCCAAAAGGATCCGAAAGCGCAATAAAAGCATACTGAATATCAACAATAAATGTAGGCAAATAATGAGCAAAGTGGTAGCCGAAAGCAATCGGAATCATGGAGTAGATAAAACTGCTTGTTTGCTGAACTTCAGGATTCAGCCATAAAGCAAGTCTCTGTACTGCATAAAATGCGCTGAAAAACACCAGGAATGTAATGCCAAGTCCAATAGTGTTGGGCAGAATCATTTCAGTACGTCCGGGAAATTCCAGCGGATTCTTTTCCACCAGCGACAACCACCAAAATGTTTTCAACAAACCGTCAAAAGAAACCGTGGATAGCACCAGCAAAACAAAGGCAATTCCTCCTGACGGCAAACTATCTGATCTAAGCAATCCACCACAGGGCCAACGTATTCTAATACTCACCAATCTCTTTTGAGCTACAGATCTTTTCAGATAAAACGGAGAGAGCCAGCCGACCATACGGAAAAATACTGAAAAAGGCTCCCCGTTTTTTAGCCAAAATTCTCCACCAAAGATTATTATCCCTAAAGTTGTTAATAACACATAGAGTGAAATAAATCCTGCCAGTGTTTCCGGATCCATCGGTGAAGGATGTACCAATTCCAACCATGCAAAGCCAAAAAACAGAATTACAGCCGGCCAATATGACCAGCGTTCAGCTTTTTCAAATGATCTTTTTCTACCTGTTTGAACACCAATGATAAGCGAGACCAGTTTCTGCAGAATCGGCCACGGACTGATTACTGCCCAATAGTTTCCAAAAAGCGCAGTGAGCATCGTAAACCCAATCCACCAGAACACCCAGACTGTCAACGGTAGCAGATTCTGTATAGGGTCTCGATTACCGGTGAATCCTATCCAGATCAATAACAACAATGTCAGCAATGAAAGAAAACTCAACCAATAATTCGGCTTAGCTTCATTTTCATAATTTTGAGAAATTTGATACTGAACTGCTAAAGGCTTACGAACCACAAATACCATTACCGCAAAAGTAAGAGCAACAACCGCTGCACCGCCTGCGATATATAATTGTGTGGGTAGAAGCAAAACATGCCCTCTGGAACCCGCATGAGCAAAGGCAAGTTTTGGAAAAAAGGAAGCAAAAATTGCTGACAATAAAAAAATACTGCCTTTTTGAAGTCCCATTATTGTTTAGCTAGAAAAAATAATTCAATCATTGCACATGTGCTTTCACACCAACATACTTCGCAAGAGGTTCCGGATTGTTGACAAGTGCCTGAGGGTCCGATTCTTCTCTCATAAAGCCATTTTCCATAAATACTATACGGTCAGAAACGCGCAAAGTTCCTTCTATTTTCTGTTCAACCAGTAGAACACCGACTTTTTCTTTTTTGAGTTTTTCGATTGTTTCAAAGATTGTTTCAATCATACTTGGCATCAAGCCTTCACTTGGTTCATCCATCAGCAGTAATTTAGGCTGAATACACAAAGCCCTGGCAGTGGCGACCATCTGTTGTTCACCGCCGCTTAAAGTTCCAGATTTTTGTGACATGCGGGTTTTCAACACAGGAAAAAGTGAAAGTGCCCACTCCAAAACTTCCTTGGAACTGTAACGCACCAAAAGTCCCATTTTCAGATTTTCTTCGACCGTCAGTTCAGAGAACAGGCGACGGCCCTGCGGAACATAACCGATTCCGTTTTTTGGAATTTGATGTGCCTGCAGTTCACTTAAAATGACATCATCCATTGAAATGCTGCCCGAATTAACATCAACCAGCCCCATGATGCTTTTCAAGAGCGTTGATTTCCCGGCACCGTTACGTCCCAGAAGGCCTAAAACTTCACCTTCCCTGACTTCCAGGGAAACATCGTTCAGAACTTGTACCTGAGCATAGCGGCTTGAGATTCTATCAATTTTCAGCATCAGTTTCCTAAATATGAAGCCTGGACAGCATGATTATTTTCAATCTCTGTCGGTGTCCCTTCAGCCAGAATTGAGCCGTTATCCATGACAGTAACGTGTTCCGCCAAATTGAAGACAACCTCCATATTGTGTTCAATCAGCAGCACATTAACAGATTTTGAAATTTCACGAATCAGTTGAGTCAGATTTTCAATCTCTGCTTCAGCCAGACCCTGTGTTGGTTCATCCAATATCAACAATTTTGGACCGGCAGCCAAACTCATGGCGACCTCCAGCAGCTTTTGATGTCCGTAAGGTAAGGTTCCGGCGATTTGCGTTTCGACACCTTCAAGCCCTACTTCAAGGAGATATTTAGAAACTGCCTGTTCAATATCAGCTTCACTGACCATGCTCCATTTTCCGAGCGGTGAAGTTCCTTTTTGCTGTGCTCTCAAATTTCTTTGTACAGACAGAGCAACATTCTCATAACAACTCAAATTACTAAAAACACTGGTAACCTGAAATGTATAAACAATGCCGGCCTGCACACGTTTCGCGGAGGAAAGTCCTGTAATGTCGTTGCCTTTAAAGCGGATTCTCCCGGAAGAAGGAGTAGTACGTCCGCAGATCAGACTGACGAGTGTAGTTTTTCCGGCACCGTTTGGACCGATGATAGCGTGAATCCTCTCCGGATAGAGCTCGAAATCCACCTCATCAACCGCGACCAGTCCTCCATACTGCCGAGTCAATCCATGTGTACTTAGTAATTCTACGGCAGCCATTTCATCCATTTTTGTCTAAGCGTTCCCATGATTCCCATTGGAAACCAGATGATCAGTAAAATCAATACCACCCCCACAACCAGTTGGTAGTTACTGGTAATTCCGCTTATAATATCAATAAGATAATACATTATGCCTGTGCCAAATAACGGACCAATAACCGTGCCTGCTCCGCCAAGCAGAGTCCACAGAATTGGTGAAATTGAGTGGTGAATTTCCGCAAATGTCGTACCGACGTAAGTAAAGAGCAACGCATGTGTCGCACCTGCTATTCCGGAAAATGTACCTGAAAGCACGAGCGCAAATAATTTATAGTAAAAGACGTTGTAACCTAAAAGTTGCGTCCGTGACTCATTTTCTCGGATTGCGATTAATATCCGTCCCACTGGTGAAAACATGATCAAGGTTGAAATCAATAAGTAGGCTGTCAATAAAATCAACGCAAAATTGTAGCGTATGTCAGGATTACTATAAAGATATTCCTTGTTAAAAATAACTAATTTTCCTATATATTTCGCCAGTGAAAAACCATCCTGACCGAATGTGAATTCATTGAAATACAGAATTGACAAATAGAATGTTTGGCCAAACATCAGGGTTACTATCAGGAAAGAGACACCGCTGGTTCTGAGGGCAAACAGGCCGAATATCAGTGAAAGCACCAGCGTAAATCCTGCCCCAAAAAGTAAACCCCCGAGGGCGGAAAGTTCCAGATAATAAATCCCTAATCCTGCCGCATACATTCCAGCCGCAAAAAACATTGCATGTCCCAGACTCATTAAACCTGTATAGCCCAACAAAAAATTATAGGCGACTGCATAAGAAGCCAGCACCATTATTTTGGAAACGCTACTGTGGTGATAAGTCGGTAGAAAGAATTGCAGAATAAAAAGCAGCAGCAATATTCCGCCCTGAAAAAACAGTGAGTAAACTAAGGGTTTTTTCCTCATACCACTTCCTCACCGTAAAGTCCGCTTGGCTTCAGGACGAGTACCATTGCCACGAACAACGTCGCCAGCATTTTGGCTAAAGTCGGTTCATAAAAAACCGAAATAATACCGTCGCTGATACCTATTATAAAAGCCGCTACAATAGTTCCGCGGATACTTCCAAGGCCTCCGATGATTACCACAATGAATGAAAGCAGAAGCGGTTCCAATCCCATCAGATGATCTGCCTGACGAATTGGCACTACGAGCACTCCGGCCATTGCGGCTAATCCACCGCCTAGGGCAAACACGGACGCATAAATTTTCTGGGTGGGTACTCCATAGGTTTTTGCAATTTCAAGATCCTGTTGGGTTGCACGCATGTAGAGCCCGAGTTTACTGCGAATCATCAACAGCCAGACACCAAGCAGACAAAGCGCTGACATTCCGGCTACTATCAATTTATATCCAGAATAACCGAACCAGGGAAACTGAACGCGGAAATACAAAGGCGCTTCAACTGCCCGTGCTTCCGGACCAAAAACCATCAGCGTAACGGACTGAATCACGTAGAGCAAACCAATGGTCGCCACAATCGTACTTTCCGGATGATACTTGACTTTACGCAGGATGAAGCGGTCAGAAAAAACTGCAATACCACCGACTAAAGCCGGGGCTAGTACAAGAGCAAGTAAAAAACCCCAGAGTGGATCATTTGTTAAATCAAATGCAAACCAGGAAAAAACCGCACCCAGCATGAAAAACTCCCCATGCGCGATATTGACGATCCGCATAACTCCGAAAACAAGTGACAGACCTAAAGCAATCAATGCTAAAACAAAGGCCGTAACTGTTCCATCTAACAAAGCCAAAAACAATAAAGGCCCGTTTTCATTAATCCAAGAAGACACGATCCGGTAGGGAAAGAGACAGGTTATCCGGAGGAAAGAATCTCCTCCGGAAGATTTGAGTTATTATAGAGACTGTTTGGTGTAGTCGGTTTCCGGCTCGTACATACCGTCTGCAATCGATGTTTTGTGAATCACGTTTAATTTTCCGTTACCCACTTTTGAAACAAATTGCTGACCGTAACATTGATGAGTTTTACCACTGAAAGCCTTTGCACCTTGCGGATGAGCAATGCCTTCGTTGAACCCTGTGAAACCTTCCATTGTTTCAATCAAAGTTGAATAATCTTTTTTACTCTTGTATCCACTTTGTTCTACAGCTTCCTTGATAGCAAATAGCGTTTCCCAACAACCAAACATATGGGAATAGGCAGAAATATCTTTCGAATCCGATTTGCTTGCTCCGGAATTATCGACACCTACCGCATTACGGTAGAAACGTGAGCCCGCTGTATCTGATCCATCAGCATAACGCGGCATAGCTTCCCAGAAATAGGAACTATCCAGAAAGTCGAGTCCGGGACTACTGATATTAACACCTTCCAGTGAGTCAATGAATCCGAACAGTTGAGGGTGATTAGGCCCAAAATGTTCACCTAGTTCCCGCACAAAAGTCAAAACCCCGGGTCCAACCATGACATGATAAATTACATCGGTATTTTTTGGAATTTTGACAAAATAACGCGTAAAAGAACTTTCAGTAGGCGGAATTGCAATTTTCGCGACAATCTTACCTCCATGTTTTGCTGCGGCAGCACTAGCATAATCACGGTGATTATATCCGAAAGCGTAATCTGGATATATGAGGGTTACATTCTTGCCAAGGTTATTAAACATCCAGCCCGAAACTGCCGAAATTTGAGCTCGGACATCTGTAATACAAGGCTGGAATACGTAACGGTTCAATGCTCCACTTGCAACATGGTAACCTTCGCTGACCACAAAATATGGAATCTTCAGTTCACCAGCACGTGGTGCGGATCCCATCACAACATGAGAAAACAAGGTGCCAAAAACAAAATCAACTTTGTGCTGAGTAGCGAGTTTTTCTACTACATCCGCACCGCGTTTAGGGTCAGTACCGTCGTCTTCTGTAATAATTTCAATCGGTCGTCCTGCAATCCCGCCGATGCTGTTAATGTACTTAGCGGCAGCGTTTGTAGTACGTTCATACCATCTGCCGTAAAGCGCGCCAATTCCAGTGCGGTGGGCTTGAAAGCCTATTTTGATTGGTGCATCACTTCCTGCAGCATAAGCAGTACCGGCAATTGGATCAATCATCTGGCTTCCGAGGATTCCTGCCCCCGCAACCAGAGCACCCGCGCCTAAAACATTACGACGCGTCAAATTAAATTCACTTGCTTGATCAATTTTTTCTACATCTTTTTTAACCATGTTTATCTCCGCCATCTAGTTTAAGAGTTAATTAACTAAATGTGGATACTATAATTTCCTTTTATTGAGGTCAAGTTAATAATTTTCAATGTAAAATATTACTTTCACCTGTAAAAAAATAAGCTTTTTCTATGGTAAAAACTCCTGTGTCAATACTCTCTTCATGTCATCCTGAAATTATGTAAATAATCTTAAATGAATAGTACATTTAATTTGAGGAAAACACTTTTAACTTGATTGCGCTGCAGTGCATCAATTCAACACCCTTCCCACTAAGAACTACGTAAATTTGCTAATAGAAATTAAGGTGAATGTTTGTTAGGCTCAACAATCAGCACACATGCTATGTCTATAATTGCAAAATTTAACGAAGAGGAACGCGGTCCTGCTTTGCGTTTTGAAAATGTGAAAGGTTACAGTACATCTGTAATCACCGGCGTTTGCACGAATTGACTGTTGTTGCTAAATTCTGGTGACCTGATTTTTCTAATATAACGTACTCGGCTAAAATAACATTAAGTATATCAATAAAATAGTAATAATTTACTTTTATACATAATAATAGTTTGGCTTAGTAATTATTTCAAAATATAATCCGCTTAGTACTGGATGTTATTATTTTACAATTTCTTTTTTTAATAAAATACAGACATTCTCTAGAGAGCTGCTCTAAATTTTGAAGAGTCAAATTCATTGCTTGCTTAACTAACAATTAGATGAAGAGCTTTGAATCATTAATCCCCGTAAAAGAGACAGAACATGAAAGACATGAGAGATTTTATCGAAGAAGGAGAGAACCCGGGACTGCTTAAGCGGATTACCGCAGAAGTAGATATTTAGCATTATGATTGATACTAATCCCGGTGCAACAACGTAAGAAGAAATAATTTTCGGCTAACCTCCTGCCATCACAAAGTGGTAAATCTACAAAGGTTGGCTGTGGCTGTTAACTAAACAAACTAAAATCAACATCAACACAGGAGAAACGCGTATGGGCTTCACGATTGACATCGATACAGGAGGAACATTCACCGACGGACTTTTTACCAACGGGGCGGAAATCAAAAGAGTAAAAGTGGATTCAACACCACATGATCTTACCGTCTCTTGGTTGAAGTGTATGGAGGAAGGAGCCGAAAAATGCGGCTTCTCATATCTTCCAGATTTTCTGGAAGAGGTGGATATCGTTCGCTGGTCGAACACAGTAGCCAGCAATGTCATCGCTGAGCGGAAAGGCCCGAAAATGGGACTTTTTGTTACAGAAGGCAACAAACAAACACTTTATTCAACAAGCGGTGAAAATCCCGTTTTGGGGCATTTGATAGAGGCTGGCAATATTGATACAGTCAGTCAACCTGTGAATACGGAGGAACTGCTGATTAAACTCAAAGAACTGCTTGAAGGTGGAGTCCGCCGTATATGCATCAGTCTCAAGGATGCACTTAAAAATGAGGATGAGGCAACAATCAAAGATATTATTGAAGAGCAATTTCCGGATCATTATCTCGGTCATGTTCCTTTGTTACTTGGAGGAGATATTTGCAAACACCCTGATGACATGACCCGCACACACAAGGCGTTGTTGAATTCTTATGTTCACGGTCCGCTTGCACAATCCATGTACAAGGCGGAAGACGAATTGCGTAATCGTGGTTTTCTCAAGCCGCTTTTGCTGGGGCATACTGACGGAGGTGTTACCAGAGTCTCAAAAACAAAACCGGTAGACACGATTGAGTCGGGGCCGATTTTCGGAATTCATGCCGGAGATTATTGGGCTAATGTTTATGATTTTTCCCAAGTTATTACTTTGGATGTCGGCGGAACCACTTCTAAAATTGCGTTGATGGAAAATTTTCGTCCTGCGATGACACGCAATCCTGATTTGCTGGGAGTTCCATTGAAACAAAGTATGCTAAATTTAAAAAGCATTGCTCTGGGCGGCGGAACTGTGGCTAAAGTTGTGGACGGCAAGCTTCAACTGGGGCCGGAAAGTATGGGAGCTTTTCCTGGACCGGCTTGTTATGATCTCGGCGGAACGGAAGCAACATTGACCGATGCATGTCTGGTTAGCGGATATTTAAATGCAGATTATTTCTTCGGCGGGAATAAGGAAATTCGACAGGAACAGGCGGAAAAAATCATTCAGGAAAATGTTGCAAACCCTCTAGGAATAAGTCTGGAAATTGCCGCAAACGAAATTATCAATCAAGCGACTGCAATGGTTGCTGAAGAGGTTAGCGGGCTTGTCAAACAAACCGGAAAAGCAGCTTCCGAATTTGTTCTTTTTGCCTTCGGAGGCAACGGGGCAGTTCTCGGATGTGAAGTTGCCGATAAGTCCGGACTCAATAAAAGCCATGTTTTTTCATTAGGTTCTGTGCTGAGTACTTTCGGTTCTTCGGTGGCGGATGTTTCACACACTTACGAATATTCTCCGTTTGCTCCGGTCAAGGAACATGACGCTTTGGCGGAAATTGCAGAAGAAATGCTGCAAGAAGCAAAACGCGATATGGAAGGAGAAGGCTTTGATTTGACAAACATGAAATCTGAATTGGATTTTATTCTTTACAACAAACAAGACGCTGAAAACGTGATTCAGTTTTCCAGCCAAACTTGGCAGGAATCTGACTTGGCGGAAAAAAGTATGAGCGATTTAATTAGCGAAAGTTTTGTTGATGCCGGAAGGGATTCTGCTTCCGCTGATTTGGTGGTTGAAGTTTTGAGGCTGAGAGCCAAGTCTCCGGTAACAAAAGTGAATCCGCAAAAAACTTCGCTTAACGGTGAAAACTCCGAAGCGGCCCTGAAAGGAGAACGCAATATTTGCAGAGGTACAGAAAAAGCGATTTCCAAAATTTATGAATGGGACAAACTGCAAGCCGGTAATGTTGTGGCCGGTCCTGCTGTTTTGGAGGGAAGTGACACAACTTATGTGGTGCCTCAATACTGGCGGCTGACCATCGATTCTTACGGAAACGGCGCAATGGAAAGGAATTAAATATGGGACGTAGAATTATTGTTACAGAGTATTTGGAAATGGACATCGACGAAAGTCAGTGGCATTGCAGCAGATGCGACAAGGGACTTATTGATGCCCAAACTAATTACAAAAAAGGGTGTCTGGTTTATGGCAGAGACCCCAGGGATATTCATAATCCCGTTTTTGATGCGGAGTATAACTTTGCTCCTGATCCAGACTGGGTGCGTATAATCGAGTTCTATTGTCCGGAATGCGGAACACAGATTGAAACTGAATACCTGCCGCTCGGGCATCCCATCACTCATGATATTGAAATTGATGTTGAAAGTCTTAAAGCAAGACTGGACAGCGGTGAATTGATAATAACTGACAAGAGACTGGAGGTACGAACATGAGTATGAATACTATTGATATAGACGTGGGCGGCACATTCACTGATATGGTGCTGAATTACAACGGGCAAAAAATCTTCAAAAAAACTCCAACTACTCCCCATGATCTTTCGGCTTGTTTTCTCAACGTGATTGAAGAAGGCGGCAAAGAACTTGATCTGGAACCGGATGAGTTGTTACCGGGTGTGGGGCTGGTGCGTTATTCGACTACTGTCGCCATGAACCGCCTGATTGAACGCAAAGGTCCTCGTTTGGGCTTGATCACAACCGAAGGACATGAGGACTCAATCCTGATCGGCAAAGGTGCTCAATGGGTTGACGGCACCCGTGTTTCCGAAAGACGAAATCTTGCTCCGCAAAAAAAGCCTGAACCGCTTATTTCGCGGGAATTGATTGCAGGGGTGAAGGAGCGGGTCGATTCTTTTGGGCAGGTTGTACGCCCGCTTGATGAGGAAAATGTGCGTCAACAGGTGCGGTATTTGGTCGATCAGGGCGTGCGTGGTTTTGTTGTTTCGTTGCTTTGGTCTCCGGCAAATCCATCGCACGAGCAGAGGATTAAAAAAATCATCCGTGAAGAATACAAAGAATACACATTGGGTTATATGCCGGTGGTGTTGGCGAGTGATGTTATTGGTCGCTCCGGAGAATATCAACGCTCGATGTCGGCTATTCTTGACGCTTATCTTTTCCGCTCCATGCAAATGGAACTTGCGGCAATGTGGGATCGGCTTCGTGATTACCAATATAAAGGACCGTTGATGATGGTTCATAATTCCGGGGGCATGGCGGAAGTTTTCAAAACCGATGCAGTCAGAACTTACAGTGCCGGTCCGGTGGCGGCTTTAATCGGTTCTCACAAATTGGCTCAAGGACTCGGCTACAAAAATGTGATTGCTTGCGATGTCGGCGGCACGAGTTTCGACATCGGTTTAGTCGTTGGACAGAGTGTGCGGAACTATGATTTCCGTCCGATTTTGGATCGTTGGATGGTTGGTATTTCGATGTTGCAAACCATGTCCATCGGTGCGGGCGGTGGTTCGATTGCTTCTGTCAACAAATTACTCAGCAACCGTGTTGAAGTCGGGCCGCAAAGTGCCGGTTCTTTTCCAGGACCAGTCTGTTACGATCAAGGCGGCGAAGAACCAACGGTAACTGATGCCGATTTAGTGCTGGGTTATCTTGATGAAGATTATTATTTCGGCGGCGAAATGTTGCTCAACAAAGACAGAGCTGAAGAAGTTATTAAGGAAAAAATTGCTGATCCTCTCTGTGTTTCTGTGGCGGAGGCGGCTTTGTTGATTCGCAAAATTGTTGATGAAAACATGGGTACAGCCATCCGTAAAGAAATTCATTTACGTGGTTATGATCCTAAAGATTTTGTCCTTTTTGCCATCGGCGGCGGCGGCCCGACTCATGTTGCCGGATATATGGGCGATATTCCGACTGCGGTTGTATTTCCGTATTCTCCGGTTTTTTCGGCGCACGGTTCTTCGGTGATGGATGTCATGCACATCTACGAAAATTCTCGGCGTTATGTTTTGATGGAACCCGGAACCCGGAATTTCAGCACAAACTACGATGATTTCAACAGCGTAGTCGATTCGCTCATTGAACGGGCCAAGAAGGAACTTGCCGGAGAAGGAATGCCTGTCGATGATGCGGTATTCCGCTTGGAACTGGATATGCTTTACGGCGGACAAGTTCACCGGAAACGTTCAAGTTCACCAGTTTTGCATGTCAATTCAGAAGCCGATATGAAGGCAGTTTATGATGATTTCGAGCAGGAATTCAGCGAAGCCTTCAGTCCGCTGGTCTGCCATCCGGACGGCGGTGTTTATGTGGAAAGTTTTGTTCTCACTGCTTCGATTCCGGCGCAAGTGCCAGAGATTCCGGAATATCCACTTTCCGGCCCGGATGCCTCAGAAGCTCTGAGGACAAAACGACAGTGCTACTGGGGTAATTCCGGATTTGAGGAAAGCAATGTTTATGACTTTTCCAAACTCAAAGCCGGAAACGAAATCAGCGGACCTGCCATTTTAGAAACAGAATACACCACACTGGTAGTTCCACCAGATTTTGTTTGCCGAATTGACGAACATTTGTTTGCCCACATTGAAAGGGCCTAACACTTAAATAAGGAGATATAATATGGCCATTCCTACAGCCGAAGAAAAATTAGCAATGATTAAAGTGGAGGCTCCGGATGACGATGAACTGCGTTGTGTGGAAACTCTAGGGCCGGGTGATTATGAGGTCGGTTTTGAACGCACCAATAATATTTTGGATGAAGCAATGGAGATTTTTGTCCGTTCCTCGCGCAGCATGATGGGGATTGCGGGAGATTCGATGGTTGCACTTTTCACCGCCAAAGGTGATTTGGCAAATGCCAGTTGCGGAACTTATCTGCACGCCATCATCCAACCCATTTTGATTAAGTTCATTCTCAATTCATATCAGGATAATCCCGGCATAAAAGAAGGTGATATTTGGTTCACCAATGATGCGCTTTATGGAGGAATTCACAATCCGGATGAAGTAGTTTTGATGCCGGTTTTCTTTCAGGGAGAATTGATTGCCTGGACGGGAGCCGCCGTTCATACCACCGAAACCGGAGCCAGCGAACCCGGCGGCATGCCAATAAACGCCACTTCCCGTTTCATGGAAGGACTTAATTGTCCACCGACAAAAATCGGGGAGAATTATGAAATCCGCGAAGATTTTGTAGAAACATTGAGTGCCTTCGGTATTCGTGCACCGCAAATGCTGGTCATCGACTTAAAAGCGCGGGCGACTTCCGCCCATCGCTCACTAAAGCGAATTGTTGAAATGGCGGATGAGCGTGGGCGTGATTATGTGGTCGGACTTTTCCGCAAAATGCTGATCGTCGCCGAAGAAGGCGCGCGCAAACGGATCAGCAGTTGGCCGGACGGAAAATACACTTGCGTCAATTTTGGTGACGGTGTCGGTTTTGAAGTCGGTTTGGTACGCAACAGCCACATGGCTTTGGTGAAAAAAGGAGATTCAATAACAATGGATTTCAGCGGTACTTCTCCGGAAAACCCGTATTCCTACAATGCCCATGTGCAGGCCGCAGTCGGGCATGTTGCAAATTATGTTTATGAATATGTCTTTCATGATTTACCCATCAGTAGTGCGACTTTTGCCCCGATTGATTTTGTCTTTCCTCCGGGCAGTTGTCTCAATCCGGATGCACGGGCCGCGACCAGTTGTTCCGTGATGATTGCCACCGGAATTATGAGCGGTGTTCACAACGTTTTCGGCAAAATGATGTTTAGCACAAATAATATGTGGAGACAGTCTTGTGCGTCTCAGGGGAATGCCGGAAACGCAATGGTGATTGCCGGACTTTCTCAATGGAATCTGCCTTTTGCGGACATGCTGGCTTATTCGCTCAACAGCGAAGGGCAAGGCGGCAGACCGGAAATGGACGGAGTCAATGCCTTCGGTTTTCCCTGGTGTGTTTATGGACGCACTCCGGACATTGAAGAAATGGAAAATGATCTTCCCTTATTCATTCCACTTTCCAATCACTGGAAAGATTCTTGCGGGCACGGCAAATATCGCGGTGGCGTGGGAACGGTGCAAATTTGGGTGGCGCATCATGTGCCGTATTTGTTTTTCATGGCCATTTCGGACAACAGCAAAATGCAGACTCCGCAACCCATGTTTGGTGGATACGCACCCTGCACGGTTCCGGGAATCAGCATTTCCAATGCCGACTTGATGGAACAAATGAAGGAAGGCAATGGTTTGAGTTTGGAACTTTTTCCGATGCTCAAAGAAAAAAGTATCGGCGGCGATTGGCAAAATGAATTTTTCGGACGTGCCACCCGTCCGGTGAATCAAAATGATGTCATCACTTTCGGATTTGCCACCGGAGGAGCCGGTTACGGGGACCCCTTAGAGAGGGAGCCGGAATTGGTTATTCAAGACATCAAGGATCAAATCATTTCGGATTGGTCCGCGCAAAACGTGTACAAAGCACAGTACAATACGGAAACGTTGAAACTGGATCAAGAAGGCACGGAAACCGCTCGGCAGGAGGAGCGTCAAAATCGAATTCAGCAGGCTAAACCTTATGATGAATTTGAACAAGACTGGCTCGGGGAGAAGATGGACGAGTCTCTCTTAGCATTCTATGGGACCTGGCCCGATGCAGAGGTGGTTGCACCGCCGTTTAGACCGTAGTACACTTTCCAGTGAAAAAATACAGGATGACAGTATTGATTTGAAATAATTTAATAACAGGTATTATCAATCCTGTTCATCCTGTCAAAAAAAGTATCCGTCAAGGGGAGATTCTTCTGACAAGAGAAAAAAGACAGCGTATCAAACAGGGCGGTTTGTTCATCCCCTGGGTTTTCACTTTTGGAGCAGAACTTGAGGGTTTGTCCAACAGTGAATTTTTGGAAGATCCAACCAAGCTTTCCAACGCCCTGCGCTCAATCCACAATTATTTTCAAGCCGATGGAATAGTTTGTTATGGAGATGTCAGTCTGTTAGCCGAAGTACTGGGAAGCCGACTACCAAGCCAAAACTCTTCTCCGGAATCAGAATTACTCAAAAAACTTACGGAAGATTTTGAGGAACATTTGGAAAAACTTCCGCAAGTATCCCTTATAGCGGTTGCTTTAGAAGTAACCAAGCGACTTAACATTCTTCTTCCAGAAACTTTATTTTTAAGCGTAATTCCCGGCCCTGTCACTTTGGCCTGCCGATTAACAGGACAAACAGTGGGTGGAGTCTGCGCCGATTCCAAATTGCTGGGAACAGCATCAAAAGCGGTACTTGTTATGACAAAAGCCCTTGGTGATGCCGGAATTGATCTGCTGATTGTCCACGAAGACGCACTGCCACCACTGAATAAAGCGGAAAACTCACAGGTGGATATTTCTAAAATACTTCGCCGAAGCTACACTCCGATTTGGAACACAGCAAAGTTTTACGAGCTTTCTCCTATGTTAATGTTGAAAGAGTGGTTGCCAGAAAACGAGGAAATTCTACACAAGCTTGTCAAAGACATCGTCTATCCAGCGAATAAACTTCCCACAAACCAATCTCACGCCAAATCGCTTGCCGTATCAATTCCCACGGCTTTACTGGAAAAATCTCCTGAAGAAATTCATGAATTTCTCGACATTCACGGCGTATCCAGCCTAATCGCAGACTCAAAGCTATTTCTACTGACCACCGATTCCGAAATTCCGCCGGACATCCACAAAGAACACATGATTCGCGGTATTAAAGTTTTGAGGGATGTTTTGAAGAAGAGTCCTTGAGTCATTTTTATATTACTACTCTAATATCATTAAGATTTCTCTCTACGTTCAAAATGACATAATTTGGGTTTTAGAGTTTTTACGAAGCCATCAAAGTATTATTTCACAAAATTTTTATACAATTTAGTTAATACAGTCTGTAGCATCAGACAGTACACTTTTAACTTGATTGCGCTGCAATGCATCGATTAGCATTCAATTTCCAATTAACCCAAGAATAAAATTATTATCAAAATCAATAACTGGTGAGGTAAAATATGTCTACAGAAAGAATTCTCCAGGAATTAGCTGGATCTATGCCGCTCTCGAAAAAAGGACTTGATTTGCAGGAAAACGGACAAGGTTTCGGTCTGATCATCGTAGACGAGGTGAACGGTTTTGCCACTGTTGGTGCGGGAAACCTTGCGCCACAAACTCCAAATGAACAAGTTTCTGTGATGGTTTCAGAAACAGATCGACTGGCCCGGGCTTTCACCAAAAAGGAAATGCCTGTGCTAGCATTTCTGGACACACATGATCCCGGAAAACCGGAACCGCCTTACCCTCCCCATTGTGAACGCGGAACCGGTGAAGAGGATCTAGTTCCGGAACTGAAGTGGTTAGAAAATGATCCTCATGCGACATTGGTTCGTAAAGACTGCATCAACGGTTTCATCGGAGCGTTTCAACCTGACGGCTCAAATACCATTGTTGACTGGGTCATGAAGAATCAAGTGATAAATGTTCTGGTGGTAGGTATCTGTACTGACATCTGTGTAATGGATTTTGCGCTGACCCTGCTCTCAGCAAGAAATCACGGGATGCTTCCCAGTCTGAAAGAAGTGCACGTTTATGACAAGGGCTGCTCAACCTATGACCTGCCCAGGAATATTGTTGAGGAAATCGGACTTCCATCCAGTGCAAGCCATCCACAGGGAATCACCCACTACATGGGTCTGTATTTCATGGCTTCACGTGGCGCTCAGTTGGTAAGTAGTATTAATCTCTGACCTGAACTGTTAGAGTTTTATGACCTTCTAGCACCTGGCGGTATTATTTAAATATTAATCAATTCCAAGCATTTCTCTAGCAAGACTCACAGCTACAGAAGCATCTGGCGCATAAGAGTCCGAGCCAATTGTTTCTGCAAACTCAAGAGTTACCGGTGCGCCGCCAACAATTATTTTTCCTTTAAAATCTGCTTTATGTAAAGCATCAATTGTTTTTGGCATATTTGGCATGGTCGTAGTGAGCAAGGCCGACATACCAATAATATCCGGACTATGTTTTGCAGCTGCTTCAACAAACTCATCCGGAGCAACGTTAACACCTAAGTCAATCACTTCAAAACCTCCCCCTTCGAGCATCATCCCAACAAGATTCTTGCCAATATCGTGTATATCTCGGTGTACCGTACCAATGACAACTTTTCCTGCAGATGGAACATCTGACTCAGAAAGGAGAGGACGCAGAATTTCCATTCCCGCCTTCATCGCATTTGCCGCCATCAGCATTTCGGGAACAAAGAGTTCTCCTTCTGCAAACAAATCACCCACTTCATCCATTGCAGCAATTAGCGCATCGTCTAAAATAATTTTCAGATCAGTACCTGCCTCCACTTCTGACTTTACCAATTCAGCAACTTGTTTTGCTTCGTAATCAAGAATATTTTCGTAAATCCTATCTAAACGATCATCAAGATCAAGCATCATTCAGCCTTTGTTTAATGTTTTATTCTTGGGTTTGTTCAGTCAAGAATATTTGCATCACCCGCTTTTACCATCTTTTTTATTTCTCGGACTGTTGTCTCATCTGGTAAACCCGGTAGAGGATCTTTATTCAAGATATTGCGGAAAATGTCACGGGCATTGTCTTGAGCATTTCGTCGATTTTCTGCTTCATAAGTATCACGTGCCTGTCTCAAAAATACGTGAGGATCTAAGGTTGCCCGACAATGTTTAAGTGTATGTTGATTTGCAAGAAAATTTCCTCCTTGTGGAATATTTTTGAGTAATTCCCAGGCAAAACTTTCATCATCTATTTTCGGTGTCCGTAGATAATTTTGTAACATTTGACCAATTTCATTATCAATAACAGCTTGAACAGGGCTGAAAACAGTAGCACATTCAAGCTGACCTACACCCCCTAGAATGTCCGCACCAGAAAGTGCTACCAGTTGTCCCAACAAGCTCCGTTCGGCATTTGATTGAGAGTCAACATCCGGAGTATCACTACCACTTCCGTAAGTATGTGTCAGCAAGCCAAATCCCTGTTTCATCAATTGCAAAGACATACTCACACCTTGCAGAACTTCAGTGCTGGACTGTAAACTCTTCCCAGTCCGCATGTCCAGGGCAAAGATTAACGGGGTTGCAATTACGGCTGTTCCGGAGCCGACTATTTGATTTAAAACCAACATGGACAATATTTCTGCAGCAGCAAGCACCACTGCGCCAGGCATTGTGATTGGAGCAGTACCTCCTGCGGTAGGGAGACTACAGGCGTGAATTGCCATGCCATGACGGGAAGCCTGAATAATGGCTTCTACATCCATCTGCTTGAGTTCTAAAGGTGTAAACGAAGTCGCAATACAGCTTGCTATGGGTCGTTCGCGCAAAGCCGCTTCCCCCCCAGCAGCCAGAACGCAGATCCTCATCAAATACTCAACATTTTCCGTTTCATAAGGTTGAATCCAAACATGTTTGGGTGTCAAACTCATTAATTCTGCAAAACCGTGAATGTCTGAGGTGCGCTCCGGTACACCATTGACAAATGGATGAGAGATAAAACCAATTTGATCAAGATGATTTCCTACTGCTGCAATCGTCGCTACATCCGCCATTACCAGTTTGCGGTAATTCCCAGTTTCCCCATCAACAAATCCATGTGCTCCGGTACCGGTACGCATGATAAATTTTCCTCCAGGATTTGGCAAATCGTGATCCCATTCCTGTGTCTTACCAAATAGTGTCACACTTTTAGGTGTATCCTTAATTGCCTGTTCAACTAGAGAGCGAGGAAAATAAACCCTTTGCCCATCACTCTCAACGCGGGCTCCAGCTTTATTGAGAGCTTTAACAGCTTTCTCATGACAAATAAACACACCATGTTCTTCCAACAAAGAAAATGTACGTTCGCGTAATTGATCAATTCGAGTATTATCCAAAAAAGTAAAACCCGGCGGTCCCAATGTTGGTGGAAGTATAGTATTGGTTTTGCTTCCCGGCAGATTATGTACTATCTTAGCAACTGTTTTTCCAGTTTTTCTTTCTCTTCGACTACGTCTCATTTCACTGACAATTATTGATTAGTATTTTGATTGGAAACCTCTTCTTTTTGACTAAGCAACGCCCCGAGACCGGTAAAGCCTCCAGGTTTGTGCTTATGAATGAAAGCATCACCCACGCGGCCGGTACAATCCACGGACAGTAGATGTCACCGGAAAGGAGGGTAAAAACAATCAGGAATATAGGACGTTTTCCCAACAATTTTCTAACACTCTAACATTTCTAGGTAAGCAAAAAAACTTTTGTAAGCTGAAACTCTAAATATCATTAAGAATCTCTCTAAGGTCGGAATAACAATTTGTGGATCTAAGATTTTTTGAAGCCATCATACGAGAGTCTTTACATTCGCACGCGTTCACTCTTTGGATCGTAAAAAGCCCTCAAAGAGGCCCGCGCGCGATGCTTTTCTCCAGCAACTTCTATCTCAAAGATACTTGATTCCAACAAATCTCTGCTCACACCGTCTTCATGAGAAACATAACCCATACCGAGGCAAGTTCCTATTGTGTGACCATACATACCTGAAGTCAGGTCTCCGACGATTTTATCGTTACACCAAATCGGCTCGTTATGGTAAAGAAGAGGCTCAGGGTTTTCAAGGGCAAACTGCACTAGACGTTTTTTCAAGACTGTGTTTTTCGATTTAGATATTTCTTCTTTTTGACGCAACAGTGCATCTCGGCCGATGAAACCTCCGGGTTTATCAAGCTTAACCGCAAATCCGAGTCCTGCTTCAAGAGGTGTATCTTCGTCCGCAATGTCATGTCCCCAGTGCCGGAAAGCTTTTTCCAGTCGCAGGGAATTGAGGGCGTGCATTCCCGCGAGCTTTAAACCGTGCTTGTTTCCGATAGCAATAATTTTATCGTAAATGTCCTGGGCAAATTCAGTCGGTACGTAAATTTCCCAACCCAATTCTCCAACATAAGTCATCCGCAAAGCGATCACATTACCGTAACCGATTTCAATTTCTTGTGCGCTGCCGAACGGAAACGCTTCATTCGACAAATCCGCAGGGGTTAGTTTGGCCAGCAAATTCCGGGATTCCGGCCCCATTATACTTAGCACAGCATACCCGGAAGTAACATCGGTTATGCTCACATGTGCCTCGTCAGGAATATTCTTGTGCAACCAGGCCATGTCACGTATTTGACTCGCACCAGCAGTAACAACAAGAAAAACATCTTCACGTAACCGCGTAACCGTCAAATCGGATTCAATTCCTCCGCGCTCATTGAGCCATGAAGTATAAACAGCTTTCCCGGGAGGCACGGAAATATCATTGGCACAAATTCGGTTCATCACTTTTTCTGCATCATAACCCTGCACGATAAATTTCGCAAAGGACGACATATCAAACAGTGCAACTTTTTCACGTGCCGCACGATGCTCTGAAGCGGAAGCCTCAAACCAGTTTTGACGTGAGTAGCTGTATTCATAACGTGCTTCCATACTTTCCGTAGCAAACCAGTTAGCACGTTCCCATCCGCACATTTCACCAAAACATGCTCCTGATTTTTCCAGCCGATCATGCAAAACAGATTTGCGAACACCCCTGCTTGTTTCAGGCTGACGGAAAGGCCAATGCATAGCGTAAAGTAAACCCAGAGATTCTTCGGTGCGTTCCTTCAAATAACGCGCGTTAACTTGAAACGGATGAAAGCGACGAATATCCACGTCCCATAAATCCATCGGTGGATGACCATTAACTATCCACTCCGAAAGTACTTTACCCGCACCTCCACTTGATTGAATACCAATCGAATTAAAACCAGCAGCAACATAAAAGTTTTTGAGTTCCGGAGCTTCGCCCAAAATATAGCGATCGTCTGGAGTAAAACTTTCCGGACCGTTAAAAAATGTATGAATTCCCGCATCTTCCAATTTAGGAATACGGTGAATCGCATTAAGCATTGCAGGCTCAAAATGATCCCAGTCTTCCGGAAACTGACCAAAGGAAAAATCTTCCGGAATTGTCTCTAAAGAACGAGGTTTCGATTTTGGTTCAAAACAGCCGACGAGCATTTTTCCTGCGTCTTCCTTAGCGTAAATCCAACTGTCTGGGTCACGCAACACTGGAAGAGTTGGCGGTAAACCAATTTCATCAGTGACAATGTAAAAATGCTCCGCGGCGTACAGAGGTACATGCACACCCGCCATCATTCCAACTTGCCTCCCCCAAAGTCCGGCGCAATTAACGACGATCTCCGCTGATATATCTACGGATTCCGCCTCTTCGTTTTCTCCAGAACTGGAACTTGAAGGCACGGTTTTCACTCCGGTTACGCGTCCGTCATTGACTATTATTCCGGTAACTTTTATATTTTCAAATATTTTAGCACCACGCATTTTCGCACCTTTAGCCATGGCCTGTGTCACATCAATCGGATTAGTCTGTCCGTCTTTAGGCAAAAACACCGCACCATCTAGATCCTCAATATTTAAGAATGGATGTAACTCCCTTGCTTCACGGGGAGAAATTACCTCCACCTCCAGTCCAAAACATTTTGCCATCGATGCACCGCGTTTGAGTTCCTCAAAACGTCCTGCATCCCTAGCAACGCTGACTGACCCGTTTTGTTTGAAACCGGTCGCCTGACCTGTTTCCTCCTCCAAAGTCGCATAAAGTTCACTTGTGTATTGTGCAAGTTTGGTCATATTTTTTGTGGCCCTCAGTTGTCCCACGAGTCCAGCCGCATGCCAGGTTGTACCGCAGGTCAATTCCCTGCGTTCCAGGAGAACCAGATCGGTCCAGCCGAGTTTTGTCAAATGATACGCTACACTGCAGCCGATTACCCCGCCGCCAATGATGACGACTCGAGCTTGATTTGGTAAGGATTTCATAAAGTTTTCCTGGAACAGTAGAAAATGATTGAGTATTAAAAGTATTATGTACAGAACATTTTTACATCTTTGAGAAAGCGGGGTCAATCATATATTTGACCGATCCAAATAATTTATGATTAAAAGACATTTATCTTTCAAAGCTTTCCCAGTTCAGTCTTGTTGCACTATAATAATCCTGCCATAATAGGTACCGTTTAAATAACTCAAAACAGAACAATAACACGCCGTCCCAAAGTATCACGTTCCATTAAATGTCTCAGGAAAAAGCAGAACAAATCATCATAAATGGCGCTTCAGAACATAATCTGAAAAATGTCAGTCTCAATATTCCACGTGATACACTCACTGTTTTTACCGGAGTAAGCGGATCTGGAAAATCATCGCTGGCATTTGATACTATTTTCAAAGAAGGGCAGCGCCGTTTTGTTGAATCACTTTCGGCCTATGCCCGTCAGTTCCTAGGTCAATCCGACAAGCCCAAAGTCGAACATATTGAAGGACTGAGCCCGACAATTTCCGTAGATCAAAAAACCGTCAATCGAAATCCTCGCTCTACCGTCGGTACAATCACAGAAATTTACGACCATTACCGCCTCCTTTTCGCTCGTCTGGGAAAACCGCATTGTCCGGAATGTGGAACACGCATCAGCTCACAGACTCCTGAGCAAATCACAGATTATGCATACGTGGACGCGTTGAACGAACAGTGTTTGATCCTCGCGCCGATGGTACAAGAGCGAAAAGGCGAATACCGAAAAGAGCTCGAAGAATGGGCTGCGGAAGGATATGTGAGAGCCAGAATCGACGGCGAAGTCCGTAGACTTGATGAGGAAATTCAACTCGCCCGTTACGAAAAACATACCATCGAATTAGTCCTGGATCGATTGACAATAACTCCGCAGGAAAAAAGCCGATTTACGGAAGGTGTTGAAAAAGCTCTTTTGCTCGGAAATGGTTTAGCAATTTTACACTATGCGAAAAAAAACCAAGAACAAGGCCCTGAAAATAAGCTTGAGCAAAACCAGCAAAAGGATCATTTATTCAGCCAGTTGATGGCGTGTCCTAGTTGCCAGATTGCCTTGCCGGAAATGGAGCCTCGCTTATTTTCTTTTAACGCACCACAGGGAGCTTGTCCTACCTGTAACGGAATAGGGCACACCAGTACTTTTACTGAAGAAAAACTGTGCGATCCTGAACTTTCTATTAGTGAAGGCGCAATTAAGTGCTTTACTGAAAAAGGGAATTTACTCTACACAAAAGTAGATCAACGCCACGTTAATAGTTTGCTGAAATATTTTGAAATCAACGATAAGACTTTGTGGAAGGACTTATCAGTCGAGCAGCGTCAATTGATTTTGTACGGCAACACAAAAATGAAACTTGGCGTTTCCAATATATTCCGTTTCCCAGGTCAATTTCTGAAGAAACTGGAAAAAAAACAGTGGGGTGGTTTTATTCCAATTTTGCAGTTTGTCTTTCGGTTCGTCAAGGGACCCCTTGAAAAATTTCAACATACTTCAATCTGTCCAGACTGCGAAGGAAAGCGCCTTAATAAAATGGCGCTCGCAGTCTCTCTGCATGGTCATAATATCCATAGTCTAGCTAACGAGTCGATAGAAGCTTCTGTCAGTTTTTTTGAAAATATACAACTCAGTAAAACTGAGAAAAAAATCGGCAGGGACATCTTCCGCGAAATTCGGGACCGACTTAATTTCCTGAATGATGTCGGTGTGGGTTATCTGACTCTTGAGCGTTCAGCGGCAACTTTGTCCGGGGGTGAAGGACAGCGCATCCGGCTGGCTTCACAACTCGGTGCAGGACTTCAGGGTGTGCTGTATGTGCTCGATGAACCTTCAATCGGACTACATCAGAGCGATAACAAAAAACTGATCCGCACTTTAAAGAAATTGCGTGACCGCGGAAACACGGTTTTGGTGGTTGAACATGACGAAGAAACCATTGAATCTGCGGATCATTTAGTTGACATTGGTCCAGTCGCAGGACAGGACGGCGGACACATCACTGCGCAGGGTTCTTTAAAAAATATAATCGACGCTCCGGAATCCGTCACCGGTCAATTCCTCTCCGGCGCAGAGCAAATCAGCATTCCGGAAAAACGTCGTTTGCCTTCCGCTAAAAAAATTACAATTCACGGTGCAAGTTTCAACAATCTAAACAATATAAACTGTGAAATTCCTCTGGGAATTTTTATCGCGGTGGCCGGTGTTTCCGGTTCAGGGAAATCATCGTTGATAGACGGAATTCTCAAAAAAGCTTTATTCCGTCACCTAAACCCCACCAGCAAAGAAGTGCCCGGCCCCCACAAAAAAATCTCCGGACTCGAAAATGTGGATCGCGTGATTAAAATTGATCAAGCTCCAATCGGACGGACTCCCCGCAGCAATCCTGCAACTTACACAAAAGTGCTTGATCCGATCCGTGATTTGTTTTCGCTGATGCCGGAAGCAAAAGCACGGGGTTACAAAAAAGGGCGTTTCTCATTCAATGTCAAAGGCGGGCGCTGCGAGGATTGTCAGGGTGCTGGTTTAAAAACGATTGAAATGCAGTTTCTGAGTGATGTGCAAATTCCCTGTGATACCTGCCGTGGCAGACGTTTCAATACCGAGACTCTGCAAATTTTTTATAAAAACCGTACCATTCACGATGTGCTGGAAATGACGGTTAAAGAAGCAGAATATTTCTTTTCCGCATTACCGAAAATTCACCTTATTCTACAAACCCTGCTCGATGTCGGCCTCGGTTATGTGAAGCTTGGGCAACCCTCCACAACACTTTCCGGAGGAGAAGCTCAGCGCGTCAAGCTTGCTGCTGAGTTGAGAAAAAAAGCTACCGGTAATACTTTTTACATTCTGGATGAGCCCACTACCGGACTGCATTTCAAGGACATCCGTCTGTTGCTGACCTGCCTGAACCGTCTGGTTGATCAAGGCAACACGGTGCTGGTAATAGAACATAATCTGGACGTACTGAAAGTCGCGGATCAGTTGATTGAGCTTGGTCCGGGCGGCGGTAAATACGGTGGTGAGGTGGTTTGCACAGGAACTCCGGAAGATTTGGCGGCACAGCAAACGCTGACTGGAAAGTTTTTGAAAACTGTTTTGGAAAAAAATACTGAGGAACTCAGGCAGAAAGGTACTGTTCAGACGTTGAGTTTCAAAGAAGAAGAACAAAAGGGCTTCAAAGGTTCAGAGTTAAAAAGTTTCAAAGAAATTAAGAGTGAAGAAGTAGAGGAGCATCCCGCGGCTTTCGGAAGTTTGAGAGAATCAACAAATCATGCCCGTGACATCATCATCAAAGGTGCGTCAAAGAATAATTTACGCAACATTGACGTTCGCATTCCAAACAACAAAATGACGGTCATTACCGGCGTTTCCGGTTCCGGCAAAACGAGTTTGGCTTTTGACACGATTTTCGCGGAAGGTCAGGCTCGATATCTGGAATCACTTTCTACTTATGCACGGCGCTTTTTGGGTCGGATGGACAAAGCACCGGTTGATTCGATTGACGGGCTTTCTCCGGCAATTGCGATCAATCAGAAAGTCACCGGACGCAATCCACGTTCGACTGTGGCGACCACAACCGAAATCTATGATTATCTGCGCTTACTTTTCGCACGCATCGGCAAAGCACATTGTCCTGTAACCGGCAAAGCTTTGATCGGTTACAGCCCTACACGTGCCGCGGCATACTGCGCAGAGAATTACGCAGGACAACGCCTTGAACTGCTTGCTCCTTTATATCTGCCCGGAGCAGAAAAAATACTTTTGCTCGACCATCCAAAACACTTGCCGAATGTGATTGAGTCTTTACAACAGGACGGTTTTGTGCGGATTTATCTGAATGGAAAAGCAATTCGTCTGGATGAATGGGAGGAGCATTCCGCAAAATTAACGCTCAGTAAAAAAACCTCTGTGGATTTGGGCATTGACCGTCTGCGTGTAAATCCGGAAGAGCAGAAAAGATTAGCGGAAGCGATTGAAAACGCTTTTCAGCGTGGACATGGTTTGCTTAAAATCAGCTTAACAGATCAAACTGGAAAAACTGAATATTTATCCGAAACTCCGGCCAATGTGGAAAATGACTTAAGCCTCGCGTTTTTTCAAGAGGAAGAATTAATTCCACGCATGTTTTCTTTCAACTCTCATATAGGAGCATGTCCAATCTGCGATGGCTTGGGCGGATTTTCCCGTTTACATAATCCTCTCTGTCCTGATTGCGGCGGGGATCGTTTGAAGGCGGAATATCGCGCAGTGACGATAAATGAGAGAAACATCAGTCAATTTTGTCAGTTCACCGTTCCGGAAGCGCGACATGAACTTGAAAGCTGGATGCTTACTGAAAATCAACGCACGGTTGCCGAACAGGCACTGGGAGAAATTTTAACACGTCTAAAATTTTTAGAAAATGTGGGGCTGGAGTATTTGACACTGGACCAGAAAGCCTCCACACTTTCCGGCGGAGAAGCGCAACGTATCCGGCTTGCCTCGCAAATTGGGTCAGGGCTTGTCGGGGTGATGTACATTTTAGATGAACCGACCATTGGTTTGCATCCGCGTGACACGGACCGGCTTCTCCATACGCTGAAGCAATTGCGAGATCGCGGCAACAGTGTGATTTTGGTGGAGCACGATCTGGACACAATCCGGCAGGCAGACCATCTGATTGATATTGGCCCGGGTGCAGGACATTATGGCGGAAACGTTTCTGCCTCCGGAAGTCCAGCTGAAATTTCTGCAAAAAACGGAACCTTGACTGCACAGTATCTGAGTGGTAAAAAATCGATTCCTCTGCCGCAAAAATGCAGGCCCATGAATTCGGAACATCTGCTTGCAGTTTCCGGAGCTTCAGCTAATAATTTGAAAAATCTGGACGTCAATTTTCCTCTGGGAATTTTTACTGTAGTAACCGGTGTTTCCGGATCCGGGAAATCATCACTGGTAGTCGATGTTCTGCAAAGGGTGCTGGAAAAAGAATTGAACGGAAAACAACTCAAATCGGGAGCGTACAATAAAGTTTCCGGAATTGAGCAGCTTGAATCGATCATGGTGATTAACCAGGAAGCAATCGGCCGTACCCCTCGTTCAAATCCTGCGACTTATTCCAAAGTGATGGAACCGATCCGCAACTTATTTGCTTCAATGACTGAGGCCAAACAACGTGGATATGCCAAACGCCGTTTTTCATTTAACGCAAAAGAAGGCCGCTGTCCAAGCTGTGATGGACAAGGCTTTCATTTAATTGAAATGCACTTTTTGTCGGATGTCTGGGTCAAGTGCGATCAGTGCAAAGGCAGGCGCTACAATCGTGAAACTCTGGCCATAACCTATAAAGGACACACAATCGCAGACGTACTTGAAATGGAAATAGGCGACGCGGTTCAAGTTTTCGAAGCGCAGCCGCGAATCAAACGTATCCTCAAAACTCTGGAAGAAGTTGGCTTGGGTTACATGAAATTAGGACAAGCCGGGAACACACTTTCCGGAGGAGAAGCCCAGCGTTTAAAATTATCCGCAGAACTCGCTCGGCGTTCACGTGGGACGACTCTCTATATTCTGGATGAACCTACCACCGGACTGCACATTGACGACGTGGCGAGGCTGCTTAAAGTTTTGCACCGTCTGGTTGATGAAGGTCATTCTGTGCTCGTCATTGAACATAATTTAGAAGTGATCAAAACCGCGGACTGGCTGATTGATCTCGGTCCGGAAGGCGGAGACAAAGGCGGTAAACTGGTCTTCGAAGGTACTCCGGAAAACTGCAGCCGTAATCCGGCAAGTTATACCGGAAAGTTTTTGGAATCGTTTTTTAAGCTGAAAGCATAGAAAAGAGTCGAGATTTAAATCCCATCAGCTTTTCTTGAAATGATCATTCTTAATGGCTCCGTAAAAAGTCTGAAACCCAAAATATGTCATTTCGACCGTAGGGAGAAATGATCCGACTTTATGACTTTTTACAGATTCATAATTTATAAAGCTAGCTAATAATCTGGATCCCGGATCAAGTCCGGGGTGACAAGTTTTAATCTTTTTCGCTAAGTTCAATACAAGGCACAAAATTTACTGTCTGTGGCATTATTGTTTTCAAGAGCTTAGGCGTGCTATAGTATGAGAGCAGTGCTAAGCCTAACAAATTCAACTATCACAGCTCCAAAAGTTAAAGTATGAACATTGAATCCATAAACTACGCCTTAGTCATTTATAGCATCCTCTGTATTGTACTGGGAATTTTTATCAGCTGGATTTACATAAAAAAAACGGTTTTGGCCCAAGCAGTTGAAATCGAAAACATTGAGGAAGATTTTAATCTCCTCCAGCAGAAATATGAAATCCTACAGTTGGATAAAATTGAGATCGACAAGCAGTTTGCCGTCCTGACACAGGAAGCAAACAGGATTCCGGAGATCGAAGAAAGTCTTGAACTGCAGCAAAAACAATTTTCTGCATTGCAAGTCCTGAATGCTACCTTAGAAGAAAGGCTCGAATCAAAGGAGAACGAATCGAGAGAGAAAATTAAATTTTTGGAAGAAGCAAAGATACTTATGGGTACCGAGTTTGAAAATCTCTCAACGAAGATTTTTGAAACTAAATCCAAGCAGTTTACTGAAGTAAATAAGAATAGTATCCAGAATCTGCTAAATCCAATACAGACAAAAATGAAGGATTTTCAGGAAAAGGTAGAAAAGTTTCACCTTGAAGATATAACCGGACGGGCTTCGATCAAAGCAGAATTTGAGCATTTTAAGGAAGTAAGTACAACTTTGAGCCAGGACGCTCAAAACCTCACTACCGCTCTTACGGGCGACTCAAAACAACAGGGGGACTGGGGGGAAATGATTCTGGAAAAATGCCTACAGAATGCAGGTTTAATCAAGGGTGAGCATTATCAAAAACAAACCCAGATAAAAACTGATGATGGTATACAACAGCGTCCGGACTTTATCATCAACCTGCCGAATGAGCGTATCATGATCGCGGATTCAAAGGTCTCGCTGAAAGCATACAACAGTTATATGTCTGAAGAGGATAACGAAAAACGTAAAGTCCACGCCAAAAAACATCTCCAGTCAGTACGTAATCACATCCATGGATTATCTTCAAAAAGTTATCAGGAGGGATTCAAAGAATACGGTTCACCTGATTACGTGCTCATGTTCATGCAGATAGAATCCGCCTACTCCCTTGCTCAGAAACTTGACAACAGTTTGACCTCTGACGCTTTTAACAAAAATATCATCATTGTCACTCCTGCAAGTTTGATGATGGTGGTCGGGATTGTAAATCAGCTTTGGAGACAGGAAAAACAGGTTCAAAATGTGAAAGATATTTTTGAACGAGGGGCTAAACTTTATGAAAAAATAAATGGTTTCCTGGAAGATTTTGTCAAGATTGGTGATAAACTTGGTGACGCCAATGTGTCTTATGATAATGCGTATAATAAACTGAGTGAAGGCAGGGGCAGCATGATACGTCAGGCTGAAATGCTGAAGAAGTTAGGTCTGAAAACCACCAAGTCCATGCCAAGAAATTTTAAAAAAGCTATCGAAGATTCAACTGACTAAGACTGTAAATAGCTCAAAAGTCCCGGATCCTTGTCATTTCTTGTGATGCAGAAATTCTCCTGTATACCCATATCTGCCTGCCGGACAATACTTCTCCAACTGTAAGAACTACTCTCCATTTACGACGAAGAATCATTGATGTATAAAAATAATGAGCTTTTTTTGTATTTTTTATTGACTATTTTCGTTATATAGAACATAATTTTAATATATCAAATATAGAGAGGACCCCCCACTACAATATTTTTCTGCATGAGTCGATATGAAAACTAAGATTACTTCATCTACAAAAAAGACTTCACCAGCCCTCGTCTACGGCAGTTATCCTATCCTGGACAAACCAAGTTCCTGCTGTTGTCCAGCTTGTTGTCGTTGAACAACACTTTCCCATTAACTGATCTATTATTCCGGAAGACAGTGGATTGATTTAACCGCGGTCTTTACATACTCACACAAACAAACACAAAGAATAACACCCAACTGGGGCAACTTGAATTTTCGCGTGCTGCTCTTTAAACAGACAACTAAATAGACAAAAAGAGGTTTTATGAATAGCTGGAAAAATCAATTATCGACAGAAATTCCTGCTGATCTGGGTAAGGAAATTGATATTTTTGAAACGCAGATTGAGTTACGTAAAAAAGGAAAACTCGATGAAAAAATATTCGCAGAAACACGTTTACGGCGAGGTGTCTACGGACAACGCTATGACAACGGACAACGGCATGACGGTGAGCAAACCAGAGATATCGGCTATCAAAAAGGTTTCTTCAAGGGACCAGAAACTGTCTGGGACGCGCCCGGAATGCTACGGATTAAAATTCCTTTTGGCGGAGTTACTCCGGATCAACTGGACGTACTGGCGGAAACCGCTGAGGAATATTCAAACGGAATCCTGCATGTGACTACTCGTCAGGATTTTCAGTTTCATTATGTTCACATTGAAGACACGCCTGACATCATGCGCCGCTTAGCCTCGGTTGGAATCACAACACGCGAAGCCTGCGGTAACAGTGTACGTAACCTCACCGCCTGTCCAAAAGCAGGAGTCTGTTCTGGAGAGGAGTTTGATGTGACTCCATATGCAAGCGCGCTAACAGGTTTTTTGCTGGGGCATCCTGACTGTCAGGACTTTGGGCGAAAAGTGAAAATCGCTTTTTCCGGCTGTCAGGGAGAAGCCTGCGGGCTGGTGAAGATGCACGATTTGGGAGCACTGGCGGTTAAAAAAACTCGGCGGGGTCAGGAGATACACGGCTTTGCGCTCTACGTCGGCGGCGGTTTGGGAACTGTACCGTATCAGGCAAAACTGTTTGACTCCTTCTTACCGCCCGAAGAACTTTTACCAATTGCACTGTCCATAGCACGTGTCTTTGGTCGACTCGGTGAGAAAAAGAACCGAGCCCAGGCACGCTTGAAATTTTTAGTGGCAAAGCTCGGCATTGAGGAATTTCGACGTCTGGTTTGGGAAGAACGCCAAGTATTACCGGAAGATGCGCGTTGGACTTCTTATCTTGAAGAATTGCCTGCATATGGTGAAAAGCCTTTGAAATCGCCTTCGGCACTTTCTGAAGAAAAAACATTTCCTGAAGGTTTTACGGAATGGCAGCGTTCCAACGTCAAAGCGCAGAAGCAGCCGGGATATTCGATTGCGACTGTGGCTTTGCCGCTGGGTGATCTCAGCAGTGATCAAACCCGTAAGCTGGCCGATGTAGCCCGGCTTTACATCGGTGACAGCATCCGTACAACTGTGGAACAAAATTTCGTTCTCCGCTGGGTCAGTGAAGCGGATCTTCCGGATTTGTATACAGATCTGAAGAAAATTGGCCTTGCTGATTCCGGCGCGAATACGATTATTGATGTTACCTCCTGTCCCGGAACTGATACCTGCAAACTCGGAATTTCCGCGAGTCGCGGCTTGGCGGAAGAATTGCGCACACGTCTGGCTGCAAAATCTTATGAAATGGATGAAGCGGTTCGTAATTTACGTATCAAAGTCAGCGGCTGTTTTAACTCCTGCGGACAGCACCATGTGGCAGACATTGGATTTTTCGGTAACAGCCGCACCCTCAATGGTTATAAAGTGCCTCATTTTCAAGTGGTACTGGGCGGAAAATGGGCGGAAAATGCAGGCGCTTTCGGCATGACAATCGGTGCAGTTCCTTCTAAACGTATTCCGGAGGTGGTGGACAGGATTACGGATCACTATGTTCGTGCTCGCAAACAGGGTGAAAAATTTTGCGATTTCATTGCACGAATCGGTAAGAAAGAGTTGCGTTCGCTGATTGAAAGTTTGATGAAAAACGCTCCGACTTTTGATGAAAATCCGGATTTCTATCGTGACTGGGGTGATCCCCGAGAGTTTACGATGCTCGACCGCGGTATTGGAGAGTGTGCCGGAGAAGTGATTTCATCTTCTCAATTCGATTTGGCGGATGCCGAGCGGGAAGTCTTTGAAGCACAGTTGGAATTGGAAAAGAAAAATTACGCAGAGGCGGACGCACTGGCTTATCGGAGTATGGTCGGCGCTTCACGTGCTTTGGTTAAACAACAGGTCTATGATATTCCCGAACGTCCGGAAAGCGTAGTTGAAGAATTTACCCACCGCTTTTTAGACACTGAGTTATTTTACGATAAATACGCAAAGGGTAAATTTGCACGCTATCTGCTGCAGCGGCATCAACAAGGACCGGTTCACGCTGACGCGGATTCTGTTCATCAACTGATAGATCAAGCACAGTTGTTCATTGACGCGGCCTATGCCTGCTACGCCCGTTGCGCGGTAGAATGAATTATCTTATGAAGCATTGCCCGGGGAGTCCGCCGAATTCAACAGGAATGCGGAAAAAGTACATGTTGATTCCCGGTGATTCTGTGCTTAAACAAACAACACTTTTTGGAGTACTTTATGGAACTGCAACGACTCAGCGTTAAATTACTGGCTGAAGAAACGAATATTAACGCAACTGAATTTGTGCCTGTCTTTCATTCGTGGATTCGTAATAAAAAAATGAAAGGCCATTTAATGATTGATGTGGCCGACTATAACCATGTTCCTGAAGGCCCCGGAACTTTATTGGTTACTCATGAGGGAAATTTTTCAACAGCTCTGGCTGATGGTAAACTGGCACTGCTTTATCAGCGTAAACGTTTTCAGGAGGGTACAATCTCAGCACGCCTGAATACCGCATTGAAGGCTGTTTTGAAAGCTGCGGAGTTTTTAGAACAGGAAGAGGAATTTAAGGGACGGCTTAGTTTTGAGCAGAAACGTTTTTGGGTAATTTCAAATGACCGCCTGAATCTGCCGAATACTGATCAATCCTTTGAACAGCTTCGACCTGCTCTAGCCGAAATTGCCGAAGAATTTTTTAGTCATGATCATTTCAGTCTCAGCCGTCATGGAGAAAGGAAAGAACCGCTGAGTATCCTCGTTGAGTCAAATGTTTTAAATTGACGCCCACCCCAATCTTAAGCGCTTTGAAAGTCCCTGTTTCCGGGAATTTTTTCATCATATCCCGGAAACCTGAATCGGTTCCGCAGAAACATGCCTGAATGGGGTAAAACAAGCCATTGAACAAGTAAAGGCAGGTGACCTGCTGATGCTGGTTGGAATGACTGAGCGTGAAGAAATTTTCGCTTATTTTGAAAAGCTTAAAAAGTAAACTAAGGCTTTTTATTTGGAAGAGTATCCTACTGCAAACGGAGCCAGAGAGGCTTGCCGCAGAAAAACATTTCCATTCCACAAACCTGAAGCTTTACGAACCTTGCGGAATCCAGCCTGCAGGAGTCTTTTTGATGACTGATGGGATCAATCCAAGTGTGACTGTCATCAACAACACCATCGCTCCGCACAGCATCAAGAGTCCGTCGTATCGGCTCATAGCCTGACCAAACCAACTCCACGAGTCACTCAAAAGTCCAAGCTCAAGTGCCTGCCCGCTCAATACACCCGAAAGCCCTATTCCACCACTGTAGAGCGTAAACCATAGTCCAGTAGCCAGTGATTTGTTTTCCACCGGAATCAACACAAGTGTTTCTGAAGTCATAGCAATGCTGGAAGCAGCTTGTACCATGCCAAATAAAATAGTTAGAATCCCAACGGTTATTTGAACTTCTCCAGGAAAAACGTCACGGCACAGGAAAAAAAACAGGATTAAACCAAAACCAAAATGACACCAGAGAAAAACATATTTTGTTCCAAATCTATCCACCAGGCGACCGCCTAAAATAAATCCGGCTAAGGCGCCAACGACCAATAAATTCCCGATGAAAACCATTTCGACTTTGCTCAAATGGAGCACATCTTTTTCAATTAAATTGAAAATTTGCGGACAAGCACCGGTAAAAAGAGTCAATAAAAAACAATATGCGCAAAAGGATAAATATTCCGGAATGGCAAGAACTTTTAAAAAAGATTTGCGGAATGTCTCTTTTTTAGGCTGGATTTTATCCAACTCCGGAATACGTTGATAATATATCATCCGTAACGCCATCAAGATCGTGATGGTTCCTATTACTGCCTGATACATTCCCAGATTAGGATACTGATCCAAAATGTAAATAACCGCCAAAGTGAAAATGATGCCAATCGATTGCCAAGTCAAACGTAACCGACCAAAAAACCTTCCCCGAATATCTTCAGGAATGATTGGGTGAAGCAGAGCAAACCAGTTTCCAATAATTAACGCTGATCCAGCTCCAAAAACTCCTACACCCAGACCGACAACCAAAGTCCTGTATGTCTCAGAAAAAACACTGGCAATAGCCATCAATAAAAATCCGATTATTGACAATACCATACCAAAATTTCCAATCAATTTTTTCCCATATATATCTGACAAATAACTGAAAGGAATCATAAAGACAAATTGAGATAATGGCAGAAGCGCCAGCAGGATTAGAATAGTTGCACTTGGAATACCCAAATAGGAGAAATAGGCGAGCAGCAATCCATTATTAAAAGAGAGGTATGACATCCCGCCCAAGGATGTCGTGATCAAAATCATGCGGATAGCGTGTTTTGTCTCTGAATCAGTCATGATTTTCTTTAAATTATGTGATGCATGATGAAAAAACAATGCGCTCTTCTGACACTTCAGCAGTTCATCAAGAATGGAATTATTTGCGTAACTTTGTCTAGTGAGAATTAGTTTCCCTCAGGACAAGCTAAACGCAGCAGGGTAAAAGTTTTAATCTCAGAATTATTACTGAGTTCAGGGCTACACTGAAAGCGGCCTTCAACCTTTTTGCTGGTAAAGAAAAAGACGGTAGGTTTTGAAATGGGCAAATTGTTCACCGCTGGTACTTCCGGAAAGATATTTACGGTGAGCCTGTGCAATCTTTTTGCGGAAGGCAAAACTGAACATCCTTGTAAAACGAGGGTAATTGCTCCTCATGTAATAGGCAACAATATTCCAGGTAGGGGCGATGACTTCCTGAATCAAATCCCGCATGATGTCGAGTGATGGTGCCGCTTCTTTGGTGATATCAAGATCTGTTAACTTTGTGAACGGTTGTTCATCCATATATTCCAAGAAACGTTCAATTCTATGTCCTCCACTGATTGGACTTTTACCGGGCACATCACGTTTAAAGAAATCACAGATAAGCAGATATCCTTGCTTATTCAAAAATTTCTTTGTCTGCTCAATTGCTTCTTCCACAAGCAGATACTGAAAACTTTCACTGCAGAGAATCATGTCATAGCGCTTTTCGGTACGTACATCTTCGTATCGGGTTTCGAAAATTTCTGCGCGGTCACCCAGTCGATTCCGGACATGTTTAGTCAAATTCGGACTCGGAGAAACACAATCCACACTGTATCCCGCATCTAGCATTATTTCAGCAAATTTTCCTGAACCACAACCGACATCCAAAATGGAACTGACTCCTTCAGGAATGTTTTTAAGCAGATAATTCGCATAATTTACCTGCGCCTCAAAAACATTAGCCGGTTCTACCGTAAGGCCGTCCGGCCAGTAACCATAATGCAGATAGTCTGTTTTATAAAAATGTTTGGAAAACGCCAAGCCTATGTCCAAACCAACTTCTTTTAATTCGACCTTGTGCATGATAATAGTGCTGGAAATAGATATTGGTTGGTATAGAGTTTGTCAAGCAGGTTATGAGGTGTGCGAGGAGCGAAAATGTGAAAAACCCGAACCTCGCGAATGTTTCAGGCTTGTTCCATATATTCGATCAGATCGATCAAACGACAGGAATATCCCATTTCATTATCATACCATGAGATCAGTTTAAAGAACTTATCGTTCAAGGCAATACCGGCACCGGCATCAAAGATTGATGAGAAGGGGCTTCCGATGAAATCGCTGGAAACTACATCATCCTCCGTGTAACCCAGAACTCCCTTTAGTGGACCTTCCGAGGCAGATTTCATGGCTGCGCATATTTCGTCATAGCTGGTAGACTTGCTAAGTTTAACCGTCAGATCTACTACTGAGACGTTCGGAGTCGGTACACGCATTGACATTCCGGTCAATTTACCCGCAATTTCCGGAATACAAAGCGCAACCGCCTTCGCTGCTCCGGTTGAAGCTGGAATAATATTTTGGGGTCCGCCTCGTCCACCGCGCCAGTCTTTTTTAGAAGGACCGTCTACAGTAGGTTGAGTAGAGGTCACAGAGTGCACGGTGGTCATCAACCCCTCTTCAATACCGTAATTGTCCAAGACAACTTTAACAATAGGCGCAAGACAGTTAGTGGTACAAGAAGCGTTGGAGACAACATTGTCCGCATTTGGATCATATTTTTCGTTGTTGACTCCCATAACCAAAGTGCTTATTTCAGGAGATTTTGCGGGAGCAGAAATTACAACTTTTTTGGCGCCTGCCTTCAAATGCTCTTCTGCTTTTTCACTGGTGGTGAACAGACCGGTTGATTCGATCACATAGTCAACATTCAATTTACCCCAGGGCAAATCAGCAGGATTTCTCTCTGACATACACTCAACTTTATTGCCGTCAACCATGATGCCATTTTCTTCTGCCCGAACTTCGCCATCAAAAATCCCATGAGTCGAATCATATTTCAGCAAATACGCCAGATTGTCCGGCGGTACAAGATCATTAATAGCGACGATATCAACATTTGGATTTTTATTCGCGGCACGCACCACCATACGGCCAATGCGTCCAAAACCATTAATTGCTACACGAATTGTCATAAATTCTCCTTTTTCTTGTTTAATAATGTAAAAAATCTCCTGCTACCAGAGTAGATTGTTCCGGCCGTTTTGTCTAGTCTGGAATGTGTTGAAATGAAGACTTTTTGCTCACTTAATGCCGCGTTCCTTCACTACAATTTTTTCACCCTCTGCCATAATCATGCGTGTACACAAACCGGTGAACAAACCATTTTCCACCACACCCGGAATCATGTTCAACCGCTGCTCCAACTGAGACGCATCTATGATCTGACGAAAACGGCAATCGATAATATAGTTTCCCTGATCTGTGAGTAAAGGCTGTCCCTGCTTGAGTCTTAAATCCGGACTTCCCCCTAGAGTTTCCAACTGATTAAAAATTACTTGCCAGCCAAAAGGAATCACTTCAACAGGCAGGGGGAAACTTCCCAGCTGTTTAACAAATTTTTCGTGGCTGACGATAATTATTTCTTCTTTTGAGGCAGAGGCAACTATTTTTTCCCTGAGCAAAGCAGCACCTCCGCCTTTTATCATATTTAAATTTATATCAATTTCATCTGCTCCATCAATGGTGAGGTCTATGTACATTGTCTCAGAGAAGTCAATCAAAGGAATACCTTCTTCTTCTGCCTGTACTTTGGTAACATCTGAGGTAGGAATCCCTCTAATGGCCAGACCGTCACGTACCCTTTCACCAAGTTTTTTAACAGCAAACTCAGTAGTTGAGCCTGTTCCAAGGCCGACTATCATCCCGTCTTTCACATATTCAACTGCAGCTTCAGCGGCACGCTGTTTTTCTGAAATCATACTATTCCCCTGGTTTTATTTTTTTATTAATGGTGAGGATAGAATGCAAGTCTTGAAAAGAATCCGGAAAGCATGGTCGTCCGGAAGAATTGAGGATGGTTCCGGTTATTCTTGCACTGATGATCAACGTATCTTCGAGCAGGCTCCGGATTTCCTGCCTGAAAATGAACTTTAGTTTGGAAAGAGAAGCTAGTTCCAGATTTACCACAAAGTCATTTCTGCTTTGCAGTGAGCTGCGATATTCTATTTCAGCCTTCGTGATTACAGGGCTGTAACCGCGCTCTACCAAATCCTGCATACTGACGCCGTTTGTCTCCAAAAACAAGTGGCGTGTGTGTTCAAGATAGTTCTGATAAACAGCATTATTTATCACTCCAAAACGGTCCAGTTCATAGTCCCGGACCGTCATTTTATGGGTGAAGTGAAGAGTTTCTATGCCTGGAAGCATCCTGAACCCCGAACATTTTTGCTAAGAATTATGCCGCTTCCAGGACTGATTCTTCAAGGGACGCATCTAAAGGTTTTTTATTTTCTTGTGCTTCCTCGATTGCCTTTTGCATTGCCGCCCTTGCTGCTTCGTCAGCTGCGCGGCGCATTGCTTCCGGATCTATCACGCCTTCTCCAAGAACATAATCAACACCACTGAAAGAATTAAAACCAGTTCCAGCAGGTATCAAACGTCCGAGGATCACATTTTCTTTCAATCCACGGAAAGTATCATGTTTCCCGCCCAGAGAAGCATCTGTCAGCACCTTCGTTGTGTCCTGAAAAGAAGCGGCGGAAATGAAAGAATCCGTACTCAAAGACGCTTTGGTAATACCAAGTAATTTTGGTTTCGAACGTACAGGACGAAGACCCTCTGCAACCAGATCACGATTGACATGATTCATTTCTGTACGTCCTATTTCCTGACCCACGAGCAAGCTTGAATCACCCGGATCTTCAATATATGCCTTACGCAGCATTTGCCTAACAATCACTTCAATGTGTTTGTCATTGATGCCGACACCCTGAAGTCGATAAACTTGTTGAACTTCATCCACCAGGTACTTCTGCAGGGCTTTTGAACCTTTAACAGCAAGAATATCGTGCGGATTTGGTGATCCGTCAATCAGCGGATCCCCGGCACGGACATATTCTCCCATATGAACGGTAATATGTCTTCCACGTGGAATCAAATATTCTTTTGAATCACCTTTACCATCTTCCGGACGGATACGAATTCTCTGCTTTTTCTTGACATCAGTGTCGAACTCAACGATCCCGTCAATCTCAGTGATAATTGCCTGATCTTTAGGAACACGCGCTTCAAAGAGTTCCGCAACCCTTGGAAGTCCACCAGTAATATCCTTGTTCCTCGCAAGTTCCCTTGGGATTTTTGCAAGTACATCACCTGCATGTACCTCTAATCCATCTTCGACCATCAATTCAGATTTAATCGGTAAGGCAAATTCTGTTGGAGTATCATTTTCACGGATGATAATCTTTTTCTTGCTGTTATGAATTGCAATTATAGGACGTTGATCCAAACTTTGAGATTCATGAATTACTTTACGTGAAACACCTGAGACTTCGTCAACCTGTTCCTTGAAGGTTTCACCCTCACTAATATCCTTAAAATGAACGATACCGGTTGCATCTGTGATAATAGGAATGGAGAAGGGATCCCACTCTGCAATTAAATCTCCCTGCTCAACAAATTCGCCTTCTTTTTTCAACAGAGTTGCACCCATCGGTAGAGGCCGTCTCTCACGTTCTCTTTCATTTGCAAGGTCAATCAATTTAGCTGCAGGAACTGTTTTGTCTCCTTCAACAATTACTGCTTCGCCGCGACGTCCGAGAATCACAAAGTTACCTTCACGGTTTTTTACTTCCTTCAGTTCACTGAAACGTAAAACACCGCTGAAACTTGCTTCCCATTTGTTTTGTTCCGCCAATCGACTCGCAGTACCACCAATATGAAAGGTACGCATAGTAAGCTGAGTTCCAGGTTCACCAATACTTTGTGCAGCAATCACTCCTACTGCTTCACCCAAATTGATTAAACCGCCATGGCATAAATCACGACCATAACAAGCTCTGCAAACTCCGGTTTCTGTCATGCAAGTCAGGGCAGAACGGATACGTACATTTTCAATTCTGGAGTTTTGGATTATATCTCTTTCAGGTTCATTGATAAGTGTTCCTGCAGGAATCAAAATTTTGTTTTCTGCATCCGGATCTATAACATCGTCCAGTAAAACACGCCCTAAAATCCGGTCACCAAGTGGTTCGATGATTTCGCCTGATTCTATCAGTGCTGTCATTTCAATACCGTCCAGTGTACCGCAATCATCTTCCAATACAACACAGTCCTGTGATACATCAACCAGACGTCTGGTTAAATATCCCGAGTTTGCGGTTTTTAGCGCAGTATCAGCGAGACCTTTTCTCGCACCGTGAGTTGAAATAAAATATTCGAGAACATTAAGTCCTTCACGGAAATTTGCGTGAATAGGAGTTTCAATAATTTCACCGGAAGGTTTGGCCATCAAACCACGCATTCCCGCCAACTGCTTCATCTGTTGGTTACTTCCGCGAGCTCCGGAATCAGCCATCATGAAAATTGAATTAACTTTATGAACTCCTTCTTCATCAATGATTTCATCAGAAAGCCCGGCTGACATTTTTTCTGCAATTTTTTCTGTCGTCCTCGCCCAAATATCAATCACCTGGTTGTAGCGCTCACCGTCAGTGATTAAACCATCCTGGTGCTGCATGTTGATTTGGTTGACATCTCCCTGTGCTTTCTTCAACTGTACGGCCTTTTCTTTTGGAATAACCATGTCATCCATTCCAATTGAAAAACCTGCTTTAGTCGCATAGGAATAACCTAAGTTTTTAAGATCATCGAGCATCTTTACAGTTTTAACACTGCCTGCTTTACGATAAGATTCATCAACCAGTTCTGCCATTTGTTTTTTCTTGAGATGCACATTGACTGTTTCAAAAGGTACTTCTTTTGGAACAACCATTGACAGTAAAATACGTCCACACGTTGTTTCTACAATCGGGCTGCTAGTGTCTGCTGATGAATTTCCGTCAGTATCATATACCAAAGCGTCCGCTAATCGAACTTTGATCCTTGCCTGCAAGTCTACACGTCCATGTTCAAAGGCAACTTGCACTTCTCCACGATTGGAGAATATTTTTCCTTCTCCGAGAGCACCCTCACGCATTCTGGTAATCCAGTAAAGCCCAAGCACCATATCCTGAGTCGGTGTCATCACAGGCTTTCCATTTGCAGGAGAGAGCACATTGTTCGTGGACATCATCAAAATTTTTGCTTCCAGCTGTGCTTCCACAGAAAGTGGAACATGAACCGCCATCTGGTCACCGTCAAAGTCAGCGTTGAATGCGGTACAGACTAATGGGTGCAGTTGAATGGCTTTGCCTTCAATCAAAATAGGTTCAAATGCCTGAATACCAAGACGGTGTAGGGTTGGTGCACGGTTCAGCAAAATAGGATGTTCCCGGACAACTTCTTCCAGAATCGCCCAGACTTCAGGTGGATTTTCCTCTAGAACTTTCTTGGCATTCTTAATCGTGTGAATTTCCTGATAATCAATCAATTTATGAAAAATAAAAGGCTTAAAAAGTTCTAAAGCCATTTTTTTAGGCAGACCGCATTGATGAAGTTTTAATTCAGGTCCAACCACAATCACTGTACGTCCGGAATAATCGACACGTTTACCAAGTAAATTTTGACGAAAACGACCCTGTTTTCCTTTGAGCATATCGCTGATGGATTTGAGAGGCCGTTTATTGGAGCCAACCATCGGACGACCTCGACGGCCGTTATCAAAAAGAGCATCTACAGATTCCTGCAGCATTCGCTTTTCATTTTTTACAATAATTCCCGGTGCACGCAATTCTATCAGACGTTTGAGCCGGTTGTTTCTATGAATTACACGGCGATACAGATCATTGAGATCACTGGTTGCAAAACGTCCTCCTTCAAGCGGAACCAAAGGTCGCAGTTCAGGAGGCAGGACCGGCAAATTATCAATAATCATGGAATCTACCGCATTTCCGGACTTCAACAGTTGACTGACGACTTTGAGTCGTTTTGAAATTCTTTTACGGCGGGTTTCAGAGTTTACATCACGCATTTCAACCTGCAGCTCTTTTTCAAGCCCCTCTAATTCAATTCTGCGTAAAAGGATCTGTACTGCTTCTGCACCCATTCCCAATTTCAAATCGGGATGCTTCTCTTCCAATTCCCTGTACTGGTCTTCTTCTACCAATTCGAGCACTTCCAGTTCTGAATCGCCAGGTTCGAGCACAATGTATGCGTCAAAATACAACACACGCTCCAAGTCCCTTAACATCATATCCAGGATGGTTGCAATTCTGCTGGGTACTCCTTTAAGAAACCAGACGTGAGAAACCGGACACGAGAGCTTGATATTTCCCATGCGGTCACGCCGCACCTTGGATTCAATAACTTCCACACCGCATTTTTCACAGGTAATTCCTCTGTGTTTCATACGTTTGTATTTTCCGCAAATACACTCGTAATCATGCACAGGACCAAAAATTTTACCGCAAAACAAACCGTCACGTTCCGGCTTAAATGTCCGGTAATTGATAGTTTCTGAGGTGCGTACTTCTCCAAAAGACCAGGATGTTACTTCATCGGAAGTAGCAATTTTTATCCGAACCGCGGAGTAATTTTTCGGATTTTCTGCAATTTCAAACAAATCTCTGAGCGCCATGTTTAGTTGCTGGTTGGTTGGTTATTGGTTTAAATTTATATTAATTAGGCTGTAACTTCTTCCTCTATTTCTTCGGCAGGTTCTTCTGGAGGAGCAGCAGTTTCTGCTTGCTGAACAGAATCTTCGGAAATATCTTCTGTCTCCGAAATTTCTTCTATTTCTTCCAGAATGTCTTCATCTTCTTCTGATTTTTGAAGCAATTCAATGTTCAGGCACAGACTTTTCAGTTCACTGATCAGCACTTTAAATGATTCCGGAAGACCTGTATCCAACTGATGACGACCTTTAACGATCGACTCATAAATCTTGTTACGGCCTAAGACATCGTCAGACTTAACTGTCAGCAATTCCTGCAGTGTATAAGCGGCACCATAAGCTTCCAGAGCCCAGACCTCCATCTCACCAAATCGTTGACCACCGAATTGAGCTTTACCACCCAAAGGCTGTTGAGTGACCAAAGAATATGGACCAATGGAACGTGCATGAATTTTTTCATCTACAAGGTGATGTAGTTTCATAATGTACGCATAACCGACAGTCACCTTCTGACTGAATCGTTCACCTGTCATCCCGTCATAAAGCCAGACTTGTCCGGATTTGGATAAACCGGACATTTCCGCCATCCGATGAATATCTGTTTCTTTTGCTCCATCAAAAACCGGAGTTGCCATATGAATTCCGGGTTTGTACTTTTGCACAAACTCCAAAAATGTCTGATCATCCATTGAGTCAAAATGTTTTTTGGCAACCTCACACTGATAGACATTATTCAGAAATTCACGAATCTGGGCTGCAGGGCTATTTTGCTGAAGAAATGCCTCAATCTTCTTACCTAATCCATTTGCTACACGGCCAAGATGTGTTTCCAGCACCTGTCCCACATTCATCCGGGAAGGAACCCCAAGCGGATTAAGGACAATATCAACAGGCGTACCATCATCCATATAAGGCATATTTTCTACAGGCTGAATAATAGAAACAACACCTTTATTTCCGTGTCGTCCCGCCATTTTATCACCAACTGAAAGTTTTCGTTTGATCGCAATATAAACTTTTATCATCCGGATTACGCCCGGTGGAAGATCATCTCCTTTGGATACTTTTTCACAACGATCCTGATAAACGTTTTCCAGCAGATACATTTGCTGGAGAGCATTACGGACAAATGTTCCAACTTTGAGGTTGATCTTTTTATCAGTAACCTGAATACCGTCAGTTGAATTTAAGGGGATTTGCTGCAGTATTTCGTCAGTGATTTTTGTGCCTTTTGAAGCAAGCACTTCACCCTGTACGGACAGTACATCCGCAGCCAAAGGCTTTTTCTCTGCCACAGAAAGTATTCGATTCACGAGGTTGCTGTGAACAATACGTATTTCGTCATAATGATCGTTTTCATAACGTGCCAGCAGTTCCTGTTCAATTTGTCTGGTCCTTTCATCACGTTCAACACCTTCACGGTTGAAGACCACAACATCAGTCACTACTCCGTCAACACCTTGAGGAACACGTAAAGAAGTGTCCCGTACATCCCCCGCTTTTTCACCAAAAATTGCGCGCAGCAACTTTTCTTCAGGATTGAGTTGAGTTTCACCTTTTGGTGTTACTTTCCCGACCAGAATGTCTTTTGAACTGACACTTGTGCCAACCGCGATAATTCCGCTTTCATCAAGATTTTTGAGTGCTTCTTCACTGACGTTTGGAATATCACGTGTGATCTCTTCTTTTCCTAATTTTGTATCACGGGCAACTGTATCAAGAACATCAATATGCACCGAAGTAAAAGTATCTTCATGCATTAAACGTTGAGAGACCAAAATCGAATCCTCAAAGTTGTATCCACTCCAGGGCATGAAAGCAATATTGATATTTTGACCGAGTGCGATTTCACCGTTTTCTGTACATGATCCGTCTGCAATGACATCACCTGCCTTTACACGATCTCCTTTTTTAACTAGAGGACGCTGATTGATACAGGTGTTCTGGTTTGAGCGTTGGTATTTAATCAAGTGGTAAATATCAACGTTTGCCGGAACAATCGTGTCTTCACTTGAAAGATCAACGTCTGCCTGAATTACGACACGTCCTGCATCAACATTATCGACAACACCGGTACGGCTTGCTACTACGCAACTTCCGGAATCCAGAGCTGCCTGATGTTCAATCCCTGTACCTACCAGAGGAGCTTTAGGTTTCACTAGAGGCACTCCCTGACGCTGCATGTTGGAACCCATCAGGGCGCGGTTTGCATCATCATGCTCAAGAAAAGGTATCATGGCTGCTGCCACAGAAACGAGCTGACGTGGAGAAATGTCAATGTAGTCTATATTTTCTTTTAAGACCATGCTGAATTCACTACCTACACGTGAAGTAATGAAATCATTGATAAAGGCTTTTTTCTTGTCAAGTTTCGCATTCGCCTGGGCAATGCTGTATTTTTCTTCCTCGATTGCAGAAAGATATTCAACCTTGTCCGTAACAACTCCGTTTTCAACTTTCAAATAAGGCGTTTCAATGAAACCAAATTCATTGACTCTGCCAAAAGTCGCAAGTGAGGCAATCAGTCCGATGTTCGGACCTTCAGGCGTTTCAATTGGACAAATCCGGCCGTAATGAGAAGAATGAACGTCACGCACATCAAAACCGGCGCGTTCACGTGTTAAACCTCCAGGTCCGAGAGCACTCAAGCGGCGCTTGTGGGTGATCTCTGAAAGTGGATTCGTCTGATCCATAAATTGAGAAAGCTGACTGCTGCCAAAAAATTCGTGAATCGCCCCCGCAACAGGTTTCGCGTTCACGATGTCATGCAGCATCATGGTTTCTGAATCCTGCAGGGACATACGTTCCTTAATGGTACGCTCCATCCTTACCAGCCCAATCCGGAATTGAGTCTCCAAAAGTTCACCAACACTCCTGACTCTCCTGTTGCCCAGGTGATCAATGTCATCAATCATTCTGTTAGGGTGGCCTTCTTTTAATTCAAGCAGATATTTAACTGTCTTCAAAATATCAACCTTCGTCAGTACAGTATTGTCCAGCGGGTCATCAAGTTCCAGCTTTTCATTTATCTTTAACCGTCCGACCTTGGAAAGACTGTAGCGTTCTCTTTTGAAGAAGAAATTCTCCAGCATCAATTGCGCAGCCTCGAGAGTGGGAGGATCACCCGGCTTCATTTTTTTATAAAGTTCAATTAGAGCCTGTTCCGATGAAATTACTTTATCCAACTCCAAAGTATCACGCAGTGCGGAGCCCGTTTTTTGTGGACCGATGTGTAATAATTCTACCTCTTTAACTCCGTTTTCTGCCAGCGTTGTCAGCAGCTCAGTCGTTAAAGGCGTATTGCACGGCACCAATATTTCTTCACTACCATCTTTGAAAATGGTTTTTGCGATGATACGGCCTTTTATTTCGTTGAGGGTCACATTTAAGCGGGTGATTTTTGCGGCTTCAAGCTTTTTTAACAAACGCTTATTAATCCGCTGTCCGGATTTTACCAGAACTTCACCAGATTTTGGATCCGTGATTTGGAGTTGTGGGCGCTGATCCAGAATAATTTCCGGATCCATAACACGAAAATAACTCTGCGTTTCAAGATCCTCTCCCGTCTTAACTTTGCTGATATCAAGTTTTTCAAACTGATAGAAATATTCCAGCAGTTGATCGTCAGAGTAACCTAAAGCTCTCAGCAGTACTGTCGCGTGAAATTTGCGGCGGCGGTCGATTCGCACATAAAGCACATCTTTTTTGTCAAACTCAAAATCGAGCCATGAACCACGCTGCGGAATTACACGTGCAGAATAAAGTAACTTTCCGCTGGAATGACTTTTACCCTTGTCATGAGTAAAAACCACACCTGGACTTTTGTGCATCTGACTCACGATCACACGCTCAGTTCCATTTATGATAAAAGAACCTGTTGGAGTCATTAACGGTAATTCACCTAAATAAATGTCCTGCTCTTTAATATCCCGAATGTGCTTTACATCCGACTCAGTATCCTTTTCCCAGACAATCAAACGCAGTGCTGCCCGTACAGGACATGCGAAAGTAACCCCGCGCACCCGACATTCTTCAACTGAATATTTTGGGTCACCCAAACGATAATGGACATATTCCAAAGTAGAGGAACCACTAAAATCAGAAACAGGAAATACTGAACGGAATACTGCTTCAAGACCTTTGTCCACACGCTGATCAGGTGGAACGTCGCGTTGAAGAAAGCGTTCAAAAGAATCTAATTGAACTTTCAACAAGTGTGGAACTTTGATCGGAGCAGAAAGTTTTCCGAAAGATCTACGAATACGATGACGATTTTCTAATGTTGAAGGCATAAGAACTGACTAAGGTTAGGGTTGTTGTTGGTCTTATCTGCAGCTGAAAAAATGAAAGCAGGCTTTCATTTGAAACTAGTTTAGCTCAGAATGGTTTTGTCGCACAATCCGGAGTCGTAAAAAAACAGCGTTGATCCGTTATTTTCTCCGGAGGCACTTTTCCCGTTTTTTCCCGTCTGGCGGAAATTTCGCAATGTTGGTCCTGAAAGACGTTTCGCATATGGATAATGGCCAAGGCTCATGTGGAGGGAGTTTTAATTAAATACGCCTCTTAATAAAGGCATTTTCAAATCTAACCCCTTAATATATTTCTTTTTCTAAAGAAAAGCAAATATAATTTTAACTTTTTTTAAAATATTTTTAGAATGTTCTCAAAACTTTTAGAATGCCTTGGTCAAAGCAACAGGCTTAAAATTTCTAAGCGTGATTATTAGCAGTAAAAACAGCAAATCGGTTTAAGATGTTGGAAGGGCTTTTGAAGTTTGAGGCACAAGGATGAAAGAACGGGAACGCCGGAACTTTGTTCAGGATTCCCGCCCACTTAAAGCTATTTTCTTTTAATCATCACTCATGATGCCGAGGATACTCAACAGCGCAATAAACAGGTTCAGCACGTCGAGGTACAAAGCCAACGTGGCGGAGACATGTTCGTCGGTGCCATAGTAGCGCAAAATATTTGAGGTGTCATAGAGAATGAAACCACTGAACAGCAACACACTTGCGCCTGACATAACGAAGTGCATGATAGGACTACCGATGAAAATATTTAAGATTCCACCGGCGATCACAACAATCAACCCTGTCATCAGGAAACCGGACATGAAGCTGAAATCCTTTTTCGAGAAAACGACATAGAGCGTCAAAGACGCAAAGGTGATTGCCGTCAAGGCAAAGGCTTCTGCGGCAATTGAAGGCCCAACTTGATACAATAACGGGCCAAGTGTTAAACCGGAAAGAGTGGTGAAACTAAAAAGCGCCAGCATATTCAGTCCCGGTTTTCGTGAAACGAATGAGGCGAAAATGATCAGCGCGAATTCAAGGATGAAGAAAAGCATCATGTTCGGCGCTACTACGAGCAGTAGCGGGCCTGAACCCAGATATGCTCCAACAGCAGCTGTTAGCATTGACAGGGCAAGCAGGCTGTATACTTTCTTAATAAAAACCAGTCTCTCTGTTGTTGAGACAGACGCTGCGGCAGTAACGCCGCGGGCGAGTGTTGTTGTTGTTCCTAACCTCATAATAATCTCCAATTTTAGTTGTGAATGTCTGACAAAAAATACTGAAATTTTTCCCAATATTAGAATTGACCCCTCATTATACAAGAAAACCTATAAAAAGTAAATCAAATTTTCACCAGCTTTTGAACTGCTATTCTCTAATAAATCAGGAAGAAGTAAGCAAATCATAGAGCCGTTCGAATTCCTCCAATGAAAAATAATCAATCTTGATCTGCCCTTTGCCTTCACGGAATTTAATCTCCACACGTGTTCTCAGTCGACGCTGGAGTTCTTCTTCAAGATTTTTTATATGCGTGTCCTTTTCTGCTTTTGAAAGCTGAGTTTCGGAATCTACTGCCGGTGCGGAATTTTTATCACCCTGTTTTTGTGGACTGACTGCAAGAAAATTCAGCTTTAGCCTGACCTGTCGTTCTGTTTCACGTACCGACCAGGAGTTAAGTAAAAGACGTTCACGCATTTCCAACTGAAAAGTGGTGCCGGGAAGCGCCAATATTGAGCGGGCATGTCCAGCCGTAATACGGCCTGTTTCAAGATCATTTTTCAGGGGAGAAGGAAGCTGGAGCAAACGCATCTGATTGGCGATCGTGGAACGATCTTTACCAATTCTCCAGGCAAGTTCTTCCTGGGTGTAACCATGACTTTGCAGGAGGTCTTTATAAGATTGTGCCTCTTCGATGACACTCAGATTTTCACGCTGAATATTTTCCAAGAGTGCCACTTCCAGCATTTCGTCATCGCCCACTTTCCGCAAAATTACCGGAACTTGAGACACTTCAAGTTGTTTTAAGGCACGCCAGCGACGTTCTCCCGCAACCAATTCATAACGATTGTCCAGACTCGGATGTTTACGGACGACCAAAGGCTGCAGCACACCCTGAACCTTTATTGACTGCGCCAGTTCCTGTAGTGATTTTTCCGGAAATTGTTTGCGGGGTTGTTGAGGATTCGTAACTATCTGTTCCAGAGAAACGCGAAGAAAAGTCTGGTCTGGAAGATCAAGTGGTGCATGATCATTACTCATAACTGGTTTGAGGCAGAATTTTGAGGTTTCTGCAGCCACAGAAAAAATTCTTCGTTACCGCTTTTTTTACCAACAATTGAAGATTTTGTTTGTCCCAGAACAATAAACCCCTGTTGCTGAGCCGCAACTTTTAGAGTTTCAAGGACTTTCTCATGTACCGCAATATCGCTTACCTTGCCACGTTTACCCACATCATCAACACCGGCTTCAAACTGTGGTTTGGCTAATGCGACAAGAGATCCGCCGGGTTTTAGCAACTCAAGGGCTTTTGGAAAAATCAACCTCAGTGAAATGAAAGAAACGTCGATAACAACAAGGTCTACGTATTCACCAAGTTTTTCAAATTCCAGATAGCGGATATTTGTACGCTCGAGTGACTTAACCCGCGAATCCTGACGCAATTCCCACGCAAGCTGGCCGTAGCCGACATCGACTGCAAAAACTTTTTCCGCACCGCCAAGCAGCAAACAATGTGTAAACCCTCCTGTTGAAGCGCCAATGTCCAATGCGACAAGACCTTGAGGATCAACAGCAAAATATTCAAGTGCAGACTTGAGTTTAACACCTCCGCGACTCACGTACGGCTGGTCTGTTCCAAGTACTTCCAAAAGTGAATCAGTACTGATCATACGTCCGGATTTTCCCGCTGGCTGGCCGTCAACCCTCACTATGCCTGCCATGATAAACGCCTGTGCTTTTTCCCGGGAAGGCGCAAGTTTTTGCTCCACAAGCAGTCGATCAAGACGTTGTTTCATCTGTTATTCTGACTCATCCTTTTTCCGTAAAAGTAAACACACCGTCCCAGTCTTTTTCCGGGGGAGACTCCAGGAACGTCCCGCAGCGTTTAATATAAGTCTGGGAGGGGCCATCCTCAGAATCGATGCTTAAGACTTTTTCAAATTCCGCAATTGCATCGCTGAAATTTCTGTCCTGATAGAGCTTCAGACCTTTCATGTATTGCTCCACTACTCCGCTCATTTCACCGCTTGTTTCATTCTTACGGGCCAGCAGCTCATGAACCGGTACAGGTTCATTTTTTCCAACCACCCTGATAATATCCAACTGGCGACTGTCAATGTCATCTTTTGCAAGTTCATAAGTACTGCCGGAAATCATACTGAAAGTTTTATAAAATTTATTCGCGCCTTCAAGTCTTGCGGCCAGATTGACTACATCACCCATCATGGTGTAATCCATACGTTCTGCTGAACCCATATTCCCCACAACGACAGGACCGCTGTTCAAACCCATGCGGGTGAAGAGTAGGGGGCGGCTCTGCTCACGCAGCATTTTACGCAGTTCCTCACCGCGTCGCTGCATCTCTATAGTTGCGTGACAGGCAACAGTAGCGTGGTTTGGCAAGTCCAAAGGTGCTCCCCAAAATGCGATGATCGCATCTCCTTCAAATTTATCTATTGTACCTTGATGTGAAGAAATAATGTCACACATTGCCGTTAAATATTCATTGAGTAACTGCACCAATTCTTCCGGAGTCAGGCCTTCGGAAATAGTTGAAAAACCCTGTATATCCGAAAAAAACGGCGTCATTTCACGTTTCTCTCCACCGAGCTCCAACATGTCTGGATTTTCCACAATTTGATCAATAACAGTCGGAGATAGATATTGTGAAAACGCGCCTTTAATAAATCCTTTCTGCTTACGTTCCATCATAAACAGATAGAGGTTTATGGTGCCTGTACTCAGCACACAGGCAATCAGCGCATAACTCATGGAAAAAGCGACACCATAATAAACATAGGTAAAAACGCCAAATCCCGCATAAGCTGCGATGATCAGCAGAAACAATAAGTTTTCATATTTTGGAATCAGCGCAACGACTACAAAACAGATAAAAAGTATCAAAAGCACCAGCATTTCATTTTGTGAACTGGCGGGACGGATCGGTGCATTTTTCATCAATGTCATGATTGTATCCGCGAGAAACTCAATTCCGTAAACCTCTCCAATCGGACTGGTAAAAATATCGTGGGAAACTTCAGATGTATCTCCAACCAAAACAATTTTTCCGCTGATCAGTTCCTGCAGATCCTCTGTTTCTTCGTCCCATTCATCATCTGGAATATCCTCAAGTTCCAACAAAACTTCTGCCGCAGAAATTCCCGCAGGGGTATCTTTTGCTAAAAAAGTTGCCATCGGCGGAAGTGAAGGAAAATCTACCCACAAATCATTAAAAGGATCCAGAGGTACTACAATATCTCCAATTGTGAGTTGTCCATTTTCCAGTTGAGGCTCAACTCCTTTGTACATGGCAAGTGTTTTTATGGCAAAAGGCCAGACATTATGATCCTTTATCTCTTGCGGAAAAAAGCGCACACGTGAAATCTTGTTTCCAATCAAGGTGTGGTTGGTATAACCGCTTTCAGCTGCTACTTTTAAAGTGTCGGTTGGATAATTGACCTCTTTGAATTTACCATCGCCTCCGAATTCAAGCTGTGCGACAACAATGGTATTTCCGGTATTTTCCATTGCATCCGCGAGTATTGGATCTTCATCATATCCGTTTGGAAAATCCATCAACATATCAAGTGCAATTACTTTTGCACCAAGCCTTTTTAAATTTGTAGTCAGTTTTGCAATATCAGCACGTTTAAGTGGCCAGCTTCCATACTCATCAAAAAATGTTTCCTCTGTATCTACAATCACAATTTCATCGTAGGGAAATTGAGTCTTTTCCGGTTCTAAAGTATTTAAGCGGACAATATGCCGATTACCGAGCAGCCAATTTTCCAATGAAGAAAATAGTTCCATTCTCTCTGCTGGAATCATCAATAGAAACAACGCAAGGGTGATCCACATGTCTGGACGTCGAACGAGCTTTAGCATGATTTTCTCTGACTTAAGGTTAAAAATTTATTGGTTTTCCCTGATTATTCAAAACCGTCTCCAAGGAAATCTAATTCATTGCTGTGCAATTAACAATACATTTTCTTAACGACTTTAAACATCTGAGTATCACTCCGCTTGAGTAATTCGAAAAAATGTCGTATCTAAAAGCTAGATCAAAAGTTTGGCCTGATCCGCGGCAAAGGAAATAATCTGCGGGCATTTAGCAGAAAGTCCGATGTTCTTTCGTTTACACAAGGCAACTGAGAGAAGTTGAACTAAGTTTCTTCTTCAGCAAAAAGTCACAATCTAAGCTAAACTAGTAATGAAACGGTGGCTGATTTCCATAATGTTATTTTTCGCAGCAGGCTTCAGTGTTTCAGGAGCCGAGAGCGGAATTATCTGGAAAAAAGTCGGCAAGTCTGGAATAACCCTTTCCACAAGTTCAAGCAAAACTTTAACTGAAATGCTTGATGCATTGCTTCAACAGTTCGCCCTGCATCCTGAAAAAATACAAATAGATGCAGCAGTACAGAGTCTTCCGAAAATAGCTGAAGTTCAGGGTCATAATCCGGAAACAGTTTTAAAACTTTTGCTTTCACGTCACGATTTGAGCTTGATTAGCCGCAACGGTCTTCACCGAATTGTGTTGCGTTCCGACGTTTGGCGCTTTCGGCCTTTCAAAAAAATAATCAATTCACCTGTTTTATTAGCAAATATTCTGCGTGAATTAGCTCAAGCCGGACAGATTACTTTACATTTTAATGCAGAAAAAATAAAGCAGCGCAAAGTAATCCGCAATTTAGCATATAACTCTATTGAGGACGCAATCTTTGATTTAGCACTGCGTCAGAATGCGCTTGCGGTTTATTATCCGGGACTGCATGTTTTAGCATGGACTCAGGACCCTCCCTTGGCGACAAAGTCGCTTACCATACGTTTTGCTGAGCAAAAACAAGTCCGCGAATTTTTAGCAGAGATCCGAAAAGAACTGAAGGAAATCCGTCTTGTACATGACGCATATCCCGCTCCTAATTCATTGGTTTTAAGAGGTTCGGAAGAATCTGTCAATTTAACCGCGCAATTGATTGAGCAATGGGAAAACGGGCTCAGTGACATTACATCAGCAAATCCGGAAGTTTTTACGCTGGAGTCAGAAATTGAAGTTGAAGTTACTGAAACAGAAACAGTGCCGGATTCCAGAATTGTACGCCTGCAGCTACAGTACTTAAGTGTAGGCCCGCAAACCGTGGAGAGTAACGGACAGTCCCTGACAATTACCGGTGTTGAAGAGAGCTTAAGAAAAGCCCTCCAGCAGAGGCTTGAAGATGAAACTGAAATGCCGGCGATGCGGCCACAAATAATTGCGGATTTGCTCAGCAATACACTCATTCTGGAGGGTAGCAAATCCCATGTCGAATGGTTGGAAAAACTCGTACGGATTTGGGATCGGCCCCTGCCTTTGATCCAGATAGAAGCACATTTGTTTGAAACCAGCGAAACACATTCTCGGCAGCTTGGACTGGAATTCCGGGCAAAAAGTGTTTCCGCAGACGGAACTGTCAGCGTCACAGATCAGGGTACTTTTTCTGCAGGTTTGGCTTTGGGGCCTGCAGCCGCATCGCAGGCTCTGCAGGTAGATGCTGTCTTACGTTTGCTGCAGAGTGAGGGCAAAGGTCGCATGCTTTCACGGCCTGTGGTGGTCACTCTGAATAACGTGGAAGCAGAAATGAATAGTGGTTCCGTTCTTCATATCAAAATCACTGATGATAAAACGAGCCGCTTGCAAGAGTTGAAAACTGGCATTACACTCAGGGTGACTCCTCGTTTGATTGAGGACAGTAATAATCACACTAATGACAGGATTTGGCTTAAGATCTACGCGGAAACGAGTAATCCTACTGAAGGATCCAGCATTGACGGGATCCCGCCGATCAATACCCAGCGTGCGCAAACTCAGGTCATTGTGAAAAATGGACAGGCCTTTCTGCTTGGAGGACTGATCAAAAGCAGTACAGGTCAAAGCCTGTCGGGGCTCCCCTTTTTTAAAGATCTGCCTTTACTGGGCCCCTTATTCAGGACAAGTGCTGCAAATAACAGCTTCGATCACGTGATGGTTTTTGTAACTCCGACACGTGTATTTGCTGATGCAAAACAGCAATTACCGCTTTTTTCTGAAATGGAAAAAGTCAAAAAAAATGTAGAATTAAAACCATGATTTTTTCAAACAAATTTTTGAAACCTTTGCTTTTTGCAACTTCACAGGTTTTCAAAAGTTTTGTTCTTTTACGCCTGCTTGCCTACAGAAAAGGCTGGTTAAAAACGAACCGTGTTAACACTCCTGTTATTTCTGTCGGAAACCTGACGGTCGGCGGAACTGGCAAAACACCGGTTGTTGATCTGCTGGTAAAGGAATTACAACGCTTGCAAATACAACCTGCTGTTTTGAGCCGGGGTTACAAACGTAAAGACTCATCTTCTCAGCAGAGGCTGCGTTTTTGTGAAGACAGTAAGATTGATCCTGCTTTTTTTGGAGATGAGCCTTATTTACTGGCACAGCGGAATCCGGAGGTGCCAGTCTACGTAGGTAGTTCACGGTTCATTACAGCAGATTTAGCTGAAAAACAGGATCATCCTGACATCTTGCTGCTCGATGACGCATATCAGCATTTAGCAATTCACCGTGATCTTAATTTGCTGTTGATAGACGCAGAGCAGGGTTTAGGAAACAGGCATCTGCTTCCTTTTGGGGTGCTGCGTGAACCTGAAAATCAATGGAAACGTGCGGACGCGGTTATTCTCACAAAAACAAATTTAGCAACCTCAGATACAGTTCTGCAAATGCTTAAACATGAGTTGCAGGTCAACTGTCCTGTTTTCAAATTCAAGTATGAAGTACAAGGACTCACCCGACTTGACGGTAAGGTTCAGTTAAACTTAAATGAAATAATAAACAAGCGGTTACTGCTCACATCAGGTATTGCTCAACCTAAAGGGTTTGAACGGTTGCTGGAACAGCAAGGTGTTGAAATTATCGGTAAAATTGAATTTCCGGATCACCATGATTATGGCGCTGAAGATGTACGGAAGATTCTGGAAAAACAGCAAAAACTAAAACCGGAATACCTGCTGACTACAGAAAAAGACGCCGTCAAGCTAAGAAACTTTGCTGAACTCGGTGAGCAAATCTGGGTTTTAGAAATGGAAATGATTCCCGATAATTTGTGGAACGATTTTCTTGCGGAATTTCTGCGTCTCAAATTTGAAAATCTATAAAATGAAAATCATTGACTCTTAAAGTAAGAAGGCTTATTTTACTAAGTCGCTAAATTTTCAATTTTTTTATGAGATGATCGTGAAAAAAACCCTGTTGAAAAATTTACATGTAATCAATCCATGTTCTGATCCTGCACTGCTTGAAAATGCCTATGTCGCAATTTCCGGAGACACGATTGAAAGTGTAAGTTCCAGCGAACCTTCCGGAGAGTTTGACGTTGTCCATGATCTCTGTGGAAAAACCGCTCTGCCCGGCATGATCAATGCTCACCATCATTTATATTCTGCACTTGCAGTGGGGATGCCTCTTCCAAAAAATAATCCGCGTAACTTTAACGAAATACTGGAGCAGGTTTGGTGGAAAATGGACCTCGCTCTTGATCACGATTCTACGCAGGCTTGTTTTGAAGCAGGATTAGTTGACTCACTGAAAGCTGGAACGACAACCATCATTGACCACCACTGCAGTCCTTCCTACATTGAAGGTTCACTCTCACTACTGGCGGAAACTTCGGAAAAGCTCGGTTTAAATATTAGTACCGCATTTGAAATTTCTGACCGTAACGGTCAAGAAATATTTGAAGCAAGTCTGCAGGAAAATCTATCTGCAGTAAGTAAGTTTTCCGCAACTCAACATGTTCATCCAATGCTTGGTTTGCATGCGTCTTTTACTCTCTCAGATGCTTCTTTAAGAAAAATCAGGGACGCTGCAGGCAAGCTCGATTCCTGGGGAATTCATGCGCATGTTTCTGAAGACAAAGCAGATGAAGCAGATGCCCTGAACAAAGGCTATAACTCAGTTTTGGAGAGGTTAGAGGAATTTGATCTGCTCAATGAAAACGGACTCATCATTCACGGCCTGCATATCAAAGATTCCGATCTTGAGTTGATACAGAAACATGGCTCTCAGTTTGTGCACAATCCCTCTTCAAACGCGAATAACAGGGTTGGCATGACTCCAAATAAAAATTTAAACAAATTGAAATCTGGCCTTGGAACGGACGGCATGCAAAGTAACATGCTACGTGAAGGCAAAGAAGGCATGCTCATTCGCAGTTCACACCTTGAAGGCGGCGAAGACAGTGTTGACTATATGCAGTTGTTATTTAAGAATAATGCCGAAATTGCCTCTAAACTCTTCTCCGGAAGTCTTGGAGGCAGCAGAAAATTAGGTTATATTTTACCGGAACACCAAGCGGATTTGGCAATTTTCGATTATTTGCCACGAACGCCGATTTCAGCATCAACCATTTTTGGCAACATTTTTTTTGGCTTGAGCGGCTTACCCTGCGATGTGATGACAAGAGGCGAATTCCGGATTCGTGATTAT
>Ga0187827_10000518_pt1 | contig 60140 bp, 56 predicted proteins | sample ETNtaG_39_FD_167969 | JGI IMG/M metagenome (GOLD analysis project Ga0187827, IMG submission 167969) | Marine microbial and viral communities from oxygen minimum zone, Eastern Pacific Ocean - ETNP2014_SV_150_PacBio MetaG (Illumina Assembly) | ecosystem: Environmental > Aquatic > Marine > Hypoxic... | reverse complement strand
AAAGTTTTTTAAGCATTTAAGGTTTTATTATATAATGTTTTCTTATACTATTTTAAATAACATGTTAAAAAAAATTATTTTTTCTAAAATATTTTTATTTTGTTTTAGTATTATTTTAATTTTTATTTTAATTGAAATATCACTCAGAATTATGGGGTTTAGACCATTTTCTGTTTACGAGGTCGATTTAAAAGAACCTACAACTAACAAGTATGACGCAAAAATTGGATGGAAACCTAAAGAAGGTGTTTATAATTTTTTACCAAAATCAAAAAATGGAAAAAATACAACTTTTACTATTTTAAAAGACGGTAGCCGATTTAGTGGTAATCCAACTAATGATATTGAAGGAGACATAGTAGTTATTGGTGGTTCTTTTGCTCAAGGTGCAGGTGTAAATGATGAAGAAACTTTTTCATTCTTGTTACAAAAAAAAATTCCAAATTATAAAATTAATAATTATGGAGTAGGAGGCTATGGAACATATCAATCATACTTACTTCTAGAAGATATAATTGATAAGAAAAATAATATTAAACATGTCATTTACTTTTACATCTATTTTCACGAAGATCGAAATATTGGAAATTTTTCGTGGGTAAAATCACTAACTAAGTTTTCTAGAAGAGGACATTCTAATTTTCCTTATGCTAAATTAGATAAAAATGGAAATTTAGTAAAGTATCCACCGATTAAGTATATTGAATTGCCTTTTAGAAAACATTCGTCAATAATCGCTAGAATTGAAGAAGCGATTATGAGAATAAAACTATATTCTATAAACCAAGATAGAACTAAAATTACTCAAACAATAATACTAAAAATGAAACGATTATTAGAAAAAAATAAAATTAAATTTTCAGTTGTAAATCTTCTTGTTAAAAAAAGAACTTATAATTCATACATTGAATTTTTTAAAAAAAATAAAATAGATGGTGCATATTGTACATTTCCTTTAACAAAAGGTTTTTTTATAGAAAACGATGGACATCCTAACGCTAAAACACATAAACTATATTCTAATTGTGTATATGATTTCATTTTTAACTAAATTATTTAGCAGAATTAAGATATTTTTATAAGCACACTGTAAGCACAGTTCATCTTTAAAAATAATTTTTTTAGCCATTTTTAACAGGTAATTAATCTTGACGTTATTGTGCCAAAAGATATAAAACACAGTGTTTTGGTGTGTAAAAAGAATGGGGGCGGTTAGCTCAGTTGGTAGAGCATCTCGTTTACACCGAGGGGGTCAAAGGTTCGAGTCCTTTACCGCCCACCAAAATAAGGGGGTGTAGCTCAGTTGGTTAGAGCGATCGCCTGTCACGCGATAGGTCGCGGGTTCGAGTCCCGTCACTCCCGCCATTAACAAGATAATTACTATCAAATAATCAAATATACTAGAAAAATGTGACTTTAACAGTTCTTTTAATTGTTAGAAAAAATTATATAAAAGTAATGTAATGATTGCAGAATTTTTAACAGACTATTTTTCAATAATATTATTTCTAATCATAGCAGTAATTTTAAGCATTGGTTTTATATTTGTAAATTTTTTGTTTTCACCAAAAAAACCAGATCCAGAAAAACTTTCCGCTTACGAGTGTGGATTTGAACCTTTCAATGATTCAAGAATGGAATTTGATGTTAGGTTTTATTTAGTTGCGATATTGTTTATTATTTTCGATTTAGAAATAGCTTTTTTATTTCCATGGGCTGTTTCATTAGGAAAAATTGGATTTTTTGGTTTTATTTCAATGATGGTTTTTTTAGTTATATTAACTGTGGGTTTTATCTATGAATGGAAAAAAGGAGCTTTAGACTGGGAATAAATTTATATGAATTTGCAATATTCAAAAAATATACCTGAAGAATTTAAAATCCTTGCAAAAGATTTTAGTGAAAAAGGTTTTATCACAACTTCATTAGATAATTTAATTAATTGGTCTAGGTCAGGATCATTGCATTGGATGACATTTGGTCTTGCGTGTTGTGCTGTTGAAATGATGCATGCATCAATGCCAAGATATGACCTTGAAAGATTTGGAGCTGCTCCAAGAGGTTCACCAAGACAATCAGACGTTATGATTGTTGCCGGCACATTAACAAATAAAATGGCTCCAGCTCTTAGAAAAGTTTATGATCAAATGCCAGAGCCAAGATATGTTATATCCATGGGAAGTTGTGCCAATGGAGGCGGCTACTACCATTACTCTTATTCTGTAGTAAGAGGATGTGATCGAATTGTTCCAGTTGATATTTATGTTCCAGGGTGTCCACCTTCAGCAGAATCTTTATTGTATGGAATATTACAATTACAAAAAAAAATTAGAAACAAAGGTTCTTTAGAAAGATAAAAAAATTAAATGTCAAATTTGGAAAGCTTGGAAAAAAAAATAAATTCTGAACTTGGAACAAAAATAAAAGATAGCAAGATAAAACATAGTCAAATCTATGTTTCAATTGATCCTGAAGATATATTGGATGTAACAACATTGATAAAAATAAATATAAGCACAAAATTTAAACAATTAATAGATATAACAACTGTTGATTATCCAGAAAATAAAAAAAGATTTAAAATGATATATTTGTTTTTGAGTCATGAACTAAATCAAAGAATTATTTTAAGCTTTTTTATAAATGAAAATCAACAAATTCCTTCTTTAACAAATATTTTTCCATCAGCAAATTGGATGGAAAGAGAAATTTTTGATATGTATGGAATTAAATTTACAAATCATCCTGACTTACGAAGGATACTTACAGATTATGAATTTGAAGGTTATCCATTAAGAAAAGATTTTCCTTTAACTGGTTATAACGAAGTCAGATATAACGAAGATGAAAAGAAAGTAGTCTATGAGCCAGTGAAACTTGAACAAAATTATAGAAATTTTGATCATGAGAGTCCTTGGGAAGGTACAAAATATATCAAAGATCAAACAAAAAAATAATCATGGCAAAACAATCTAAAACTTTAAATTTAAATTTTGGCCCACAACATCCCGCAGCTCATGGCGTATTGAGATTGATATTAGAACTTGATGGTGAAGTAGTAGAAAAAGCTGACCCACACATTGGTTTACTTCATAGAGGAACAGAAAAATTAATAGAAAACAAAACTTACGCACAAGCCATACCTTATTTTGATCGACTTGATTATGTAGCGCCTATGAATCAAGAACATGCTTTTGCTTTAGCGATAGAAAAAATTTTAAAAATCGACGTGCCTATCAGGGCTCAGTTTATAAGAGTTATGTTTTGCGAGATAGGAAGAATTTTAAGTCACATTTTAAATATAACAACTCATGCGTTAGATGTAGGAGCTTTAACTCCATCATTATGGGGTTTTGAAGAAAGAGAAACTCTAATGACTTTTTACGAAAGGGTTTCAGGATCAAGACTTCACGCAAACTACTTTAGACCTGGGGGTGTACACCAAGATTTACCAAGAGGACTAGCTGAAGACATTGCAATATTTTGTAAAAGTTTCCCAAAAATTATTGATGATCTTGAAAAATTATTAACCGATAACAGAATTTTTAAACAAAGAAATGTAAATATTGGAATAATTTCTAAACAAGATGCTTTAGATCATTCTTTTTCAGGTGTAATGCTTAGAGGATCTGGTGTTCCATGGGATTTAAGAAAATCACAACCCTATGAATGTTATAACCAATTTGTTTTTAAAATACCTATAGGAAAAAATGGAGATTGTTACGATAGATATCTATGCAGAATTGAAGAAATGAGAGAAAGTGTAAAAATTATTAATCAATGTCTAGCTTCAATGCCATCGGGTCCAATTAAATCATTGGATGGCAAAATTACCCCTCCTTCAAAAAAAGAAATTAAAAATTCTATGGAAGCACTAATTCACCACTTTAAACTTTTTACAGAAGGTTATCGAGTTGATGAAGATGAGATTTATACTGCTGTAGAAGCACCAAAAGGAGAGTTTGGTGTTTTTTTAATATCAGATGGATCAAGCAAACCTTATAAATGTAAAATTAGAGCACCAGGATTTTCTCATTTGCAGGCTATGGATTACTTAATTAAAGGACATATGTTAGCAGATGTACCTGCTGTTCTAGGATCTTTAGATATAGTTTTTGGAGAAATAGATAGATGAGCATAAAAAAAATATCTAAAGAACAACCAAAAAATTTTGAATTTAATTCAAAAAACTTGGAAGTAGCTAAAAAAATTATCAAAAATTATCCAGAAGGAAAACAACAAAGTGCTGTTATGGCATTACTGTTTCTCGTTCAACGACAAAACAATAATTGGATACCTTTAATTGCAATTAAGTATATAGCAAATTTTTTAGAGATGCCCTACATAAAAGTTTATGAAGTTGTCACTTTTTATAGCATGTACAACCTTTCTCCTGTAGGGGATTATTTTATTCAAGTTTGTACAACAACACCTTGTATGATTAGAGGAGCCTATAAATTAGTTGAAGCATGTAAAGAAAAAATTTCAAAAAATGAAAACGAACTTTCTAAAGATAAAAAATGTTCTTGGATAGAGGTAGAATGTTTGGGTGCATGTACCAATGCTCCAATGATTCAGATTAATAATGATTATTTTGAAGATTTAGATAAAGAAAAGACAATTAAAATTTTAGACCAAATATTAAATGGTGAAAAACCAAAACCTGGATCTTATAGAGGAAGAAAAAATTCTGAACCTGAAGATGGTAGAAAAACATTATTGGAGAATAAAAATGCTTAAAGACCAAGATAGAATTTTTAAAAATTTATACAATGATTTAGGTGAAGATGTTTTTTCAGCACAAAAAAGAGGCGACTGGCTTAATACAAAAGAAATATGCCATAAAGGTAGAGACTGGATTATTAATGAAATAAAATCATCTGAATTAAGAGGTAGAGGAGGTGCGGGTTTTCCAACTGGATTAAAATGGTCTTTTGCACCTAAAGAAATCGGCGTAAAACCTCATTATTTAGTCATCAATGCAGACGAGTCCGAACCAGGCACATGTAAAGATAGAGATATATTAAGATTTGAACCACATAAATTAATTGAAGGCTGTTTATTAACCTCTTATGCAGTAAATGCTCACAAATGCTATATTTATATTAGAGGAGAATATTTTAACGAAGGACAAAAACTTCAAAAAGCAATTGATGAAGCTTATGAAAAAAATTTAATTGGAAAAAACGCATCAGGAACCAATTGGGATTTTGATATTTATATTCATTATGGAGCAGGAGCGTATATATGCGGTGAAGAGACAGCTTTATTGGAAAGCTTAGAAGGTAAAAAAGGACAACCAAGATTAAAACCACCATTTCCTGCTTTAATTGGTTTATATGGTTGTCCAACTATAATAAATAATGTTGAAACTATAGCTGTAGTTCCTACTATATTACGAAATGGAGCAAAATGGTTTGCTTCTATTGGAAAACCAAAAAATACTGGCACAAAAATATTTTGTATTTCAGGAAATGTTAATAACCCATGTAATGTTGAAGAAGAAATGGGAATTCCTCTAAAAGAATTAATAGAAAATCACGCTGGAGGAGTTGTTGGCGGTTGGGAAAACATACAAGCAGTCATACCAGGCGGTTCTTCAACGCCCTTGCTTCCACGAAATGTATGTGAAACAATAACAATGGATTTCGATTCATTAATTAAAGAAAAAAGTGGTTTAGGTACAGCTGGGATAGTCGTTATTAACAAAGATCAAGATATTATTAAATGCATAGCAAGAATTGCTAGATTTTATAAACATGAAAGTTGTGGTCAATGCACTCCATGTAGAGAAGGATCAGGTTGGATGTGGAGGATGCTAGAAAGAATGGCCAAAGGTGAAGCTTCTAGAGAAGAAATTGACATGTTAATGGATGTTACTAAACAAATCGAGGGTCATACTATATGTGCTTTTGGAGAAGGTTCAGCTTGGCCCGTACAAGGGTTGTTAAGACATTTTAAAAAACAAATTGAAAAAAGAAATAATTTTGATCCACTAATTAGAAAAAATAAAAATATACCTTATTTAGTAGATCAACACTTATTAGATAAAGAAAATGCTTAAAGTTAAAGTTAATAATATTGATCTAGAAGTAGAAGAGGGTTTATCCGTTTTGCAAGCATGTGAACAAGCAGGAGCTGAAATACCTAGATTTTGTTATCATGAAAAACTTTCAATCGCTGGAAATTGTAGAATGTGCTTAGTTGAAATTGAAAAATCGCCAAAACCAGTTGCCTCTTGTGCAATGCCCGTTTTAGAAGGTATGAGTATAAAAACAAATACTTCATTGGTGGAAAAAGCTCGAAAAGGTGTAATGGAGTTTTTACTAGCAAATCATCCATTAGATTGTCCTGTTTGCGATCAAGGAGGGGAATGTGATCTACAAGATCAATCAATGTTTTATGGAGTAGACAAATCAAGATACAAAGAAAACAAACGAAAAGTTTCTGAAAAATACATGGGGCCATTAATAAAAACACAAATGACAAGATGTATTCATTGCACACGATGTATAAGATTTGCAACAGAAGTTGCTGGTGTTATAGAAATTGGAGCAACTGGACGTGGAGAAGATATGCAGATTACAACATATTTAGAAAAATCAATGGAATCTGAATTATCTGCAAATGTTATAGATTTGTGTCCAGTTGGTGCTTTGACATCAAAGCCTTACGTTTTTGAATCAAGACCATGGGAGTTAAAAAAGACAGAAACCATAGATGTTATGGATGCTGTAGGATCAAACATCAGAGTTGACACTTATGGCTGGGAAGTGAAAAGAATTCTACCAAGAATTAACGAAGATATTAATGATGAATGGATTTCAGACAAAACAAGATATGCATGTGATGGAATTAAAAATCAAAGGTTAGACACCCCATATATTAAAACTCAAGGAAAATTTAAAGAAACATCATGGGATTTTGCTTTAAATAATATTGCAGAAAAAATTAAAGAAAGCCTTCCAGAAAAAATAGCTGGAATAACTGGTGATCTAACAAATATGGAAACTTTATATATTGTTAAAGAATTTTTTCAAAAAACAATCAAGTCTAAAAATTTAGAATCTAGAACTGATGATTTTTATGTTAATAATGAGGATAGACAAAACTATATATTCAACTCAACAATAAATGGAATAGAGGAAAGTGATTTAATTATTTTAGTTGGAACCAACCCAAGATATGAAGCAACAATACTAAATTCAAGAATTAGAAAATCTTTTGTAAAAAATAAAACTGAAATTTATTCTTTTGGCGATATTGGTGATCTTACATACCCTTATAAGATATTAGATAATAAAACTGAAACAATTAAAGATATTATTGAAAATAAAAATAAATTATCAAATAAAATTAAAAACACCAAAAAACCAATAGTTATTATAGGACAATCTGCCCTTAAGCTTAAATCAGGAAAATTTATTTTTGAAAAATTTAAAGAATTTCTTATGCAAAATAATAAAATTAACAATGAATGGAATTCTTTAAATGTTCTTTCAAAGGATGCTTCAACAGTAGGCGCTTATGATTTAGACATTTTAAGTTTAAATGACGAAAACAATTCAATATTAAAGAGAATAAAAAATAACCAGTTCGATATATTATTTTTAATTGGTCAAGATAATCTTAATTTTAAAAAGAAAAATGAATTTATAATTTACATTGGAACACATGGAGATAAAGGTGCCGAAATAGCCGATGTTATTTTGCCTGGAGCGACCTATACAGAGCAAGATGGATATTTTACTAATTTAGAAGGAAAAATTCAAAAAGCTTATAAATCATCATACCCACCTGGTAAAGCTAAAGAAGATTGGAAGATAGTTAACGATCTTTCAACGCTTATAAAAAGAAAAAAAATTTATCAAAGTAAAGAGGAACTTATTGATAGTATGATGAATTATATGAAATTAAATAAAAAGAATAAAAATAACAAAATAACTGAAACTGAATTTCTAAGTGAAAAAATTCTAATCGATCCAATTGATTATTATTATTCAAATGTAATTGCCAGATCATCCAATACTATGTCTAAATGTAGAAGTGAAAAACTAAAAATTAAATCAACAGGTACAGATGGATAATTTTTTTTACTATTTGAATTTAATTTTTGTTGAGACTTACAAAATATTATTTTTGTTAATTCCTCTATTGATTACCGTAGCGATGATTGTTTGGCTTGATAGAAGAGTTTGGGCATTTGTTCAAAAAAGGAGAGGCCCCAATGTTGTGGGACCATTTGGTCTCTTTCAATCATTAGCAGATGCTTTAAAATACATTTTTAAAGAAATTATTATTCCTTCAAGCTCTAATAAGATAATTTTTATTCTTGCTCCAATAGTTACTATGACTTTAGCGTTAGTAGCATGGGCCGTAATACCTTTTGGCGCAAATTTTGTATTATCGAACATTAACGTTGGTATTCTTTATTTATTTGCTGTTTCTTCATTAGGAGTTTATGGAATAATTATGGGTGGATGGGCATCAAATTCTAAATATCCGTTCTTAGGAGCAATAAGATCAGCTGCACAAATGGTTTCTTATGAAGTTTCAATCGGTATTATAATTATTAATGTTTTAGTCTGCGTAGGATCATTAAATTTAAGTGATATTGTTTTAGCTCAAGAAAGAATTTGGTTTATTTTCCCTTTATTTCCAATGTTTGTAATATTTTTTATATCTGCATTAGCAGAAACCAACAGACCACCATTTGATTTACCTGAAGCAGAAGCAGAATTAGTGGCAGGATATCAAACTGAATACTCAGGAATGATGTATGCAATGTTTTGGTTAGGAGAATACGCAAATATATTATTAATGTGTGCAATGGGTTCCATCCTTTTTCTTGGAGGCTGGTTATCTCCAATTGAAGTTTATCCATTTAATTTAATACCTGAACCATTGTGGTTAATATTTAAAATTCTTTTTTTATTTATCATTTTTGCTTTAGTTAAATCAATAGTTCCTAGATACAGATATGATCAGTTAATGAGATTGGGGTGGAAAATTTTTCTTCCACTTTCACTTTTGTGGTTAGTTTTAACATCTAGTTACCTTTATTATTTTAATTTATTACCGACCAATTAATTATGAAATTTTTAAGAATTATTAAAACAGTTTTTTTATTGGATTTTTTAACTGGCATGATAATGGCCATTAAAGAAATTTTTAGATCCAAGAAAACTATAAATTATCCATTTGAAAAAGGAAAAATTAGCCCAAGATTTAGGGGCGAACATGCATTAAGAAGATATCCTAATGGTGAAGAAAGGTGCATAGCCTGCAAGTTATGTGAAGCCATCTGCCCTGCCCAAGCAATAACTATTGAATCTACAGAAAGAAAAGACGGAAGTCGCAAAACAATTAGGTACGACATTGATATGTTAAAATGTATTTATTGTGGTCTTTGTCAAGAATCATGTCCCGTGGATTCTATTGTTCAAGGGCCAAATTTTGAATTTGCCACAGAAACTAGAGAAGAGCTTTATTATAATAAAAAAAAATTACTTGATAATGGTGATAGATGGGAAAGCATTTTAGCCGTAAATATTAAGGCTGATAATCCTTTTAGATAAAACTATGATAGCTCACACAATATTTTTTTACATATTTTCATTAATTGCAATTGTTTCAGCGATCATGGTAGCAACATCAAAAAATACAGTTCATTCAGTTTTTTTTCTAATTTTAGATTTTATTAGTATTTCATGTTTGTTCATAATGATTGGAGCTGAATTCTTGGGTATGATTATGCTTATTGTGTATGTTGGCGCGGTTGCTGTACTTTTTTTATTTGTTGTAATGATGTTAAACGTTGCACAGAAAAACGATGAATTTTTTCAAACTCCAACTAGATATTCACACTTACCAATTGGATTAATAATAAGTTTAGTAATTTTTTTTGAGCTAGTAATTATTGTTGGTGGATGGAAGTATAAGCCAAATTTACTTTCTGCTAGCTCAATAAATCTTGATTCAAATATCTCCAACACTCATTCAATAGGTAATATTCTGTATACTGAATACATACATTTGTTTCAGTTAAGCGGAATGATCTTATTAGTAGCAATGATAGGAGCCATTGTTCTAACTTTTAAAAAAAGAACTGGAATAAAAAGACAAAGTTACATTGAACAAATATCAAGGGAGAAAAACACAGGTGTTTCTCTAGTTGATGTAAAAATTAACACTGGAGTAAAAATTGATGACTGAAATAGGTCTAGAGCATTATTTAATATTAGGAGCAACTATTTTCACCATTGGGATAGCTGGTATTTTTTTAAATAGGAAAAATTTATTAGTGATCTTAATGTGTATAGAACTTTTATTATTGGCAGTGAATATAAATTTGGTTTCTTTTTCGATTTTTTTAAACGATTTAAATGGTCAAATATTTACCTTGTTTATTTTAACAGTAGCTGCTGCCGAAACAGCAATTGGACTTGCGATTATAGTAGTTTATTACCGTAACTCAGGAAGTATTCGAGTCGAAGACATAAATACTTTGAAAGGATAAAATGGAATATGTATTAGTATTTCTTCCACTGTTAGGAGCTATTTTATCTGGATTTTTTGGCCGTTATATAGGTGATCGAAATTCGGAAATTATTGCAAGTTTATTAGTATCTATTTCTGCATTACTATCTTTTATAATTTTCAAAGATGTAATATTTAATAATTATGAAAACAATCTTGTTATATTAAGCTGGATTAGTTCTGGTACGCTTGAAGTAAACTGGTCAATCAAAGTTGATGCCGTTTCATCTGTAATGTTGGTTGTTGTTTGTTTAATTTCTTCATTAGTTCATATTTATTCAATTGGTTATATGTCTCACGATCCTCATAAAACAAGGTTTATGGCATATTTATCTTTATTCACTTTTGCAATGTTAATGCTAGTTACTTCAGATAATTTTTTGCAACTATTTTTTGGCTGGGAAGGTGTTGGTCTTTGTTCATATTTTTTGATTGGTTTTTGGTTTAAAAAAGATGCAGCAAATGCAGCAGCCATAAAAGCTTTTTTAGTTAATCGAGTAGGCGATTTTGCTTTTGCTTTAGGAATTTTTTTAATTTTTTATTTATTTGGCACTGTTAATTATAACGAAGTTTTTTCTCAAATACCTCAAATAGCAAACCAAGAAATTTATTTTATAGGTATAACATCAAAAGCTATAGATTTAATTTGCATACTTTTATTTATAGGAGCTATGGGAAAATCAGCTCAATTTTTACTTCATACGTGGTTGCCAGATGCTATGGAAGGACCAACTCCAGTTTCAGCATTAATTCATGCTGCCACAATGGTAACAGCAGGAGTTTTTTTAGTTGTGAGATGTTCTCCAATTTTTGAATATTCTCAGCTAACATTAAATATTATTTGTATTGTTGGAATGACTACAGCTTTTTTTGCAGCAACGGTTGCTATAGTTCAAAACGATATTAAGAAAATTATTGCATATTCAACATGTAGCCAATTGGGATATATGTTTTTCGCTGCTGGTGTTGGTGCTTACAATGTGGCTATGTTTCATTTGTTTACACATGCTTTTTTCAAAGCTTTACTTTTTTTAGGATCTGGATCAGTCATTCATTCATTTGAAGATGAGCAAGATATTAGAAATATGGGAGGAGTTTGGAAAAAGTTGCCTTACACATGGATATTAATGATAATAGGAACGCTTGCTTTAACAGGATTTCCTTTCTTATCAGGTTATTATTCTAAAGATGCAATTATTGAGTTTGCATATTTAAAAGGTAATGGATTTGGAACTTCAGCTGCTTATATAGGAATATTTACTGCTCTTTTAACAGCCATATATTCTTGGCGATTAATTTTTAAAACTTTTCACGGTAATTATGAAAATAAAAAATTAAAAATTGAAACTATGCATGAGTCTCCATATGTAATTTTAATACCACTTGTAATACTTGCTATTGGATCAATTTTTGCAGGTTTTTTCTTCAAGGAATTATTTATAGGCCATAACAGTGAAGATTATTTTTGGAAGGAATCTATTAAATTTTTATTACCACTAAGTTCAGATCATTCTCCTTATTGGATAATTTATTTAACTCCTGTAATAGTAGTATTATCCATACCTATTTCTTACTATTTGTTTGTAAGTAATAAAAATATTACTAAATGGCTAGTTAATGAAAACAAACCTTTATATAATTTTCTTCTTAACAAATGGTACTTTGATGAACTATATGAATATATATTTGTTATCCCATCAAAAAGATTAGGAAGTTTCTTATGGAAAAGCATCGATATAAAAATTATCGATAGATTTGGTCCTGATGGAATATCTAATTTAATAAAAAAAATCTCAAATAAAGCAGTTAAATTTCAAAGTGGCTACATATATCAATATGCATTTATTATGCTCGTTGGCTTTTCTGCGTTCCTTACTTATTTAATTGTCAAATAATGAATTTTCCAATTTTATCTTCTTTAATTTTATTACCCTCTATAGGAGCGCTTTTTATATTCATAACAAGATCAAGTGAAAAATCTAATTACAAAAGTGCAAAATATGTAGCTTTATTTACATCATTTGCAAATTTTATTATTTCAATTTACCTTTGGTATATTTTTGATTCAACATCAGCTGATTTTCAATTTGTCGAAAATCGAACTTGGCTTAAAGAATTTATCAACTACAAGGTTGGAATTGATGGAATATCAATTTTATTTATTATTCTTACAACTTTAATTTCATCACTGTGTATTGTTTCTGTCAATTATACTGTCAGCGTTAAATTAAAAGAATTCTTAATTGCTATTTTATTAATGGAAAGTTTTATGATTGGTGTTTTTTGCTCACTAGATTTAGTAATTTTCTATTTGTTCTTTGAAGGTGGTTTAATTCCGATGTTTTTAATTATTGGAATTTGGGGAGGCCCTAGAAGAGTTTACTCTGCATTTAAATTTTTCTTATTTACATTACTAGGTTCAGTTTTGATGTTAGTTGCGATCATTTCTATTTATTGGATGAACGGCACGACAGACATTGTTGCATTATATAATTCAGGAATTGATACAAAATATCAAAATTTATTGTGGTTAGCCTTTTTTAGCTCATTTGCTGTCAAAACTCCTATGTGGCCAGTACATACTTGGTTGCCAGATGCTCACGTAGAAGCCCCCACAGCAGGTTCAGTTTTGCTAGCTGCAATTTTGCTTAAATTGGCAGGTTATGGTTTTATCAGATTTTCCATAGGATTATTTCCTGTTGCATCAGAAAATTTTGTTCCATTAATTTATGCTTTAAGTTTAGTTGCAATAATTTACACATCTTTTGTTGCTTTGATGCAAGATGACATGAAAAAATTAATAGCATATTCGTCAGTTGCGCATATGGGTTACGTTACACTTGGTATTTTTACAACAACCCAACAAGGGTTAGAAGGTAGCATTATACAAATGATTAGTCATGGTTTAGTTTCAGCCGCATTGTTTTTATGTGTTGGTGTAGTTTATGACAGAATTCATTCTCGTTTAATATCAACTTATGGAGGCCTTGTATCTATAATGCCAAAGTATGCAGTAATGCTTATGATATTTACACTCGCAGCAATAGGATTACCAGGCACAAGTGGTTTTGTGGGTGAGTTTCTAATACTCATGGGCGCTTTTAAGAAGAGCTTTTTGGTAGCAACAATAGCTAGCATCGGAGTGGTATTAGGTGCTGCATATATGCTGTGGTTATATAAAAGGGTAGTTTTTGGTCAGCTTATCAATAAAGAGTTGTTAAAAATGTTGGATTTAAATAAGTCTGAAATTTTTATTCTTGCATCTCTAGCTATACCAACTTTATTTTTTGGATTTTATCCAGAACCTTTATTAAATACTATCAATGTATCTATTAGTAGCTTAATTGATACATATAATTACAAAATAACCTTCTTAGCTAAATAATATGGAAAATATAAATTTTATCTTTCCTGAAATTTTTATCTCATTAAGTATATTGTTTTTGTTGATTTTTGGAGTTTTTAAAAAAAATAGCTCAAGTGTAGTTTATTCATTAGCCGTAATAACATTAATAATTTCTTTAGGCTTAATTATTAATTTTCCAACAGATCAAGAAACATATTTGTTTAGCAATAGTTATAAAATAGATCAACTATCTATTTTTATGAAAATTATTACAATTATCTCAGGGATTTTTGTTTTAGTAAGTTCATACAATTATACAAAGTTAGAAAAAATATACAACATTGAGTATTCTGTTTTAATACTATGTTCTATATTAGGAATGTTAGTAATGATTAGTTCATATGACCTGATTGTTTTTTATATAGGTTTAGAACTTCAATCATTGTCATTATATGTTTTAGCAGCATACAATACTAACAAAATTCAATCATCAGAAGCAGGATTAAAATATTTCATACTTAGTGCTTTATCATCTGGATTGTTATTATATGGCTGTTCATTGATATATGGTTTTTCAGGTTCTACAAATTTTTACTTAATTTCTGAGAATATTTTATCTTCTGAAAATAGAAACGTTTTTGGATTGGTTTTTATTTTGGTTGGGTTAGCATTTAAAATATCAGCTGTTCCATTCCATATGTGGGCACCTGATGTATATGAAGGCTCTCCTACATCTGTAACTTTATTTTTTGCTGTTGTTCCAAAAATTGCTGCTTTGGCAGTGTTTATCAGATTTTTATATGTTCCCTTTGTTAATTTAATTGACCAATGGCAAATGATAATAATTTTTTTATCATTAGCTTCGATGATATTTGGGGCAATTTCTGCAATTGGACAAAAAAATTTAAAAAGACTTATTGCTTATAGTTCAATAGGGCATATGGGATATGCTTTAGCTGGACTGGCAGTTGGTACTAATTCTGGAATACAAAATTCAATTATATATATATCTATTTATTTAATAATGAATTTAGGTGTTTTTTGTTGTTTATTTGCAATGAAAAGAAATGATCAATTTTTTGACAATCTAGAGGATTTGTCAGGTTTATCAAAAAATCATCCAATTATATCTTTATCATTATTAATCTTATTATTTTCATTAGCCGGAATTCCTCCAATGGCAGGATTTTTTGCTAAATTTTATATTTTCATTTCAGTAATAGAACAATCAATGTATTTTTTAGCAATTGTTGGTCTTATTTCTACAGTCATATCAGCATTCTACTACTTGAGAATTATTAAAATAATCTATTTTGATCCTCCAAAAGAAAAATATGATCAAATCAATTATTTTGGTTTAAAGATCACACTAGCTTTATCTACCTTATTAATTTTATTATATTTTATTTATCCAAGCGCACTTATAAGCTTAGTTTCAAAAATAAATATAATTTAATGAAAATTAAAAAATTTAACTATAAATCTGTCAATAGCACAAACGATATAGCTATTAATTTAATTAAAAAAAAAAATATTAAAACAGGTTACATATTTGCGGAAAAACAAAAGAAAGGTAGAGGCCAACAAGGAAAAAGATGGATTTCATATAAAGGCAATCTATTTGTGTCAATTTTTTTTAGTTTAGAAAAAAACAATTTAACTTTAAAGCAGTTAACTAAAGTTAATGCTAAATTGATAATAAAATTAATATCTCATTATTATAAAAAAAAAATTAAAATAAAATTACCTAATGATATATTGATAAAGCAAAGAAAAATATGTGGAATTTTACAAGAAACAGTTCAAAAAAATGGTGTTACGTATTTAATAGTAGGAATAGGACTAAATTTGGTTAAAAGTCCAAATATTAAAAATTATCCCACAACTAGTTTATATGAATTAACAAAAACAAAAATAAGTGCTAAAAAAATTTCTAATGAATTTGTATTTATTTATAATAATTTTTTAAAAACCAAAAAGTTTTTTTAATGATATTAATAGGCGATATAGGAAATACTGATACAAAAATTTGTTTGCTTAATTCAAATTATGCAATTATTAAAAGATTAGTTTTATCAACAAAAAAAATTAATAAAACTTTATTAGTTAAAAAACTTAATTTTGCAAATAATAAAAAAACTTTTATAAAAAAATCTTTATTTTGCAGTGTTGTTCCTAATAAATTTTTATTAATTAAATCTTTTTTACAAAAGAATTTAAAAATTAAAACTATTGAATTAAAAAATCTAAATTTAAATAGAATAATGAAAATTAAAGTTAATAGAAAGCAAATAGGATCTGATAGGTTAGCAAATTCAATTGCTGTAATTTCCAGTAAAAAAAATTACATTATTTTAGATTTTGGTACAGCTACAACATTTGATGTTGTTATTGGAAACGAGTATAAAGGAGGAGTAATTGCCCCTGGTGTAAATATATCTCTTAGAACATTAATTAACAAAGCAGCATTAATTCCTAATATTAATTTAAAAAAAATTAAAAAAATAATAGGAAAAAATACAACAAGTTCAGTTAGATCAGGTTTCTTTTGGGGTTATGTAGGTTTAATAAATAATATTATTGAATTAATTAAAAAAGAAACTAGAAAATCCTTTGAAATCATAATAACTGGAGGATTTTCTAGTTTGTTTGTAAATTCTTTACGTTTTAAAGTTATTATTGATAAAGATATAACATTAAAAGGCCTTATTAAATCATCAAAATTATTTAATTTATAATATATGAAGGAAGAATTGTTATTTTGTCCACTTGGTGGATCAGGAGAAATAGGCATGAACATGAATTTGTTTGCGTATGGAAAACCTGACAACCAAAAATGGATAATGGTAGACATAGGAGTTACATTTGCCGATGACACTTTCCCAGGCATAGATTTGATATATCCTGACCCAGGTTTTATAATAGATAAGAAAGATGATTTATTAGGCATTATATTAACTCATGCACATGAAGATCATATAGGTGCAATAGCTCATATTTGGCCTCAAATAAAATGCAAAATATTTTCTACACCATTCACGGCTGCATTAATAAAGGAAAAATTTAAAGAAAAGAGAATAGATATTGGCAACAGTTTAAAGATTGTTGCTTTAAATGGAACGGTAGATTTAAAACCATTTAAAATTGAATTTATAACGCTAACACATTCGATATTAGAACCTAATGGATTAAAAATAGAAACACCAGTAGGAAATATTCTTCATACAGGAGATTGGAAATGCGATCCTAATCCATTGATTGGCAACAAAATTGATTCAAAAAGATTAATAGAAATAGGTGAAAAAGGTGTGTTGGCAATGATTTGTGACTCTACAAATGTTTTTAGTATAGGAAGAGCTGGTTCAGAGCTAGATGTAAGAAAAAATTTATTGAATATTATGAGTCGTTTAAAAAAACGAATTATAGTTACATCTTTTGCTTCAAACGTTGCTAGAATGGAATCGATATTTTATTGTGCTGAAAAATTAGGAAGACAAATTTCTCTAGTAGGACGATCGATGCATAGAATTTATAAAGCAGCTAAGCAATGTGGATATTTGAAAGACATCATTGAACCAATTGATCCTAGGGATGCTAAAAAAATATCCAGAGAAAAAATAATTTATCTTTGCACAGGGAGTCAAGGAGAACCAATGGGTGCTATGATGAGAATTTCAACTTTTGTACATCCAGATGTCCATATTGAAAAAAATGACACAGTAATTTTTTCTTCAAAAATTATTCCTGGCAATGAAAGAAAACTTTATAAATTGCACAATCAACTTGTCCGTGAAGGAATAGAAGTAATCTCTGAAGAAAGTGAATTTGTTCATGTATCAGGACATCCAAACAGAGAAGATTTAAAAGATATGTATAATTGGGTTAGGCCCAATGCAGTTATACCTGTTCATGGTGAACACAGGCATATGATAGAACACATTAATTTTGCAAAAGAAATGCAAGTGCCATATCCAATCAAGGTTGAAAATGGAGATATTGTTAAAATTTATCCGGGAAAAAAACCAGAAGTTTACGATAAAGCTCCTAGTGGAAGATTATATGTTGATGGCAATATACCAGTTGATGAAGATTTTAAATCTATAAAGGAAAGAAAAAATTTAAGTAGCAATGGTTATATGGAAGTTACAATATTAATTACATCAAAAGGCAATATTCATAAGCAACCAATATTATCATTCATAGGACTTCCTATAATTAATGATGATGAATTTACTCATGGATTAGAGGAAAAAATAGAAAATATATCAAATACTTTTTCTTTAAATAGCAATAAACAGAAAAAAAATCTTATAGAAGCTCTTAAAATTGGTTGTAGAAAATATGCTAAAGAAAAAACGGGTAAAAAACCTTTTACAAATATTAATATAGTTAAAATTTAAAAGTATGAATTTTGTTCCAAGATAATATAATTGAGAAATGCTTATATCTAAATCATTCATTCCAATATTAAAAAATAACCCTACAGAGGCAAAAATTAAATCACATCAATTAATGTTAAGAGTTGGTATGATTAGACAGTCATCAGCTGGCATATATTCATGGCTGCCTTTGGGTTTCAAAGTGATGAAAAAAATTGAAAGAATAGTTAGAGAAGAACAAGACAAGATTGGGGCACAGGAACTGCTAATGCCAACAATTCAATCAAGTGATATTTGGAAGGAAAGTGGAAGATATGATGATTATGGTGAAGAAATGCTTAGAATAAAAGATCGTCAAAATAGAGAGATGCTTTATGGTCCAACAAATGAAGAATTAATTACTGAAATTTTTAGGTCAAGTATTAAATCTTATAAATTACTACCACAACTTTTATATCATGTTCAGTGGAAATTTCGTGACGAGTTAAGGCCGAGGTTTGGAATTATGAGATGTAGAGAATTTTACATGAAAGATGCCTATTCATTTGATTTAAACGATGAAGAAGCAAAATTTTCATATAATAAATTTTATTTGTCTTATTTAAAAATATTTAAGAGACTTGAGCTTTCAGCGATTCCTATGGCCGCTGATACAGGTCCAATAGGGGGCAACCTTTCACATGAATTTATTATTTTAGCTGATACTGGAGAGAGTAAAATTTTTACGGATAAAAGAATTTTTGAAGTTGATAGCGACGGTTATAAATTGGAAAAAAAATCTTTAGAAGAATTAAGAAAAAAATATGAAACATATTATTCTGTTACTGATGAAAAATATAATAAGTCAGAATTTGAAAAAAATGTTCCTGAAAAACATAGATTAGTTACTAAAGGAATCGAAGTTGGACATATTTTTTATTTTGGAGATAAATATTCAAAACCGTTGAATGCGGCAGTTGATTTTCAAGGTGGAAAGAAAGATTTTGTTAAAATGGGTTCTTATGGTGTGGGAGTATCGAGATTAGTAGGGGCTATTATTGAAGCAAAATATAATGACAAGGATGAAATTATGAAATGGCCATTTGCAGTTTCGCCATACGATATTGCCATTATTCCTTTAATTTCAAAAAATGATAACTCAACAATAGAAAAAACAAATAATATTTATAATTTTTTAAAAGAAAAAAATATAGAAGCAATAATTGATGATACTGAAGAAAATTTTTCTTCAAAAATAAAAAAATTCAATTTAATAGGCATTCCATATCAAATATTAATCGGAAAAAAATCAGAAGGTGATCAATTAGAATTTAAAGAAATAGGCAAAGAAGCACAACATTTATCATTAAATCAAATAAGTGATTTAATTATTAAAAAAAAAAATAAAATTTGATATCAGCATTAGAAAAAAAAATTACTTTTAGATATTTAAAGCCTAAAAAAAAAGATGGCTTTTTAAATATTATCTCTATTTTTTCATTTATAGGAATAAGTATAGGTGTAGCAGTACTAATCATTGTTATGTCTGTCATGAATGGCTTTAGAACAGAATTAGTAAATAAAATTCTAGGATTTAATGCACATGTAATAGTTGAGCCTTTAAATGATACAATAGATATTTCTAAACTTTCTAAGAATAATTTAAATAATTTATCTACAGATTTAATATTTACCAATAGTGCAGAAGGAGTTTTAATTAGCAAAAATACTACTAAAGGACTTGTTTTAAGAGGTTATAGTACTGAAGATTTTTTAAAACTTGAATTTATTAAAAAAGAAAATTTTATTGGCAATCCAAGTGAATTATCAGGAAATAGCATTTCAATTGGTAGAAATTTGAGTTTAGATTATGACTTAAAAGTAGGTGATAAAATTGCTTTAATGTCAACTAGTGGAATACAAACTATTGTTGGAACTTTACCCAAGCAAGAAAATTATTTAATTACATCAATCTATGATAGTGGATTGACTGATTTTGATAGAAATATAGCTTTTTTGAATATAGAAAATTTGGAAAAACTATTTGATTTAGATTCCTCAAAAAGAAATTTAGAAATTTATTTGATCAATCCTTTAAATATAGATTCAGCAAAAATAAAAATACAAAATATTTTTAATGATGCTTATACGTATTCATGGGCTGATATGAATAGTTCGTTATTTTCAGCATTAAAAGTTGAGAGAAATGTTATGTTTATAATCTTATCTTTAATCATAATAGTGGCAGCTTTTAATATTATCTCAGGGCTAACTATATTGGTTAAAAACAAAACTAGAGATATTGCTATTCTAAAATCTATAGGCGTTCAGAACTCTTCAATAACAAAAATTTTTTTCATGGTAGGTTTTTTTATTGGAACAACAGCAACGTTATTTGGCATATTTTTAGGCGTATTATTCTCTATTTACATTGAGAAAATAAGATTTTTTCTAAGTTCAGTTTTTAATATTAGTTTATTTCCAGAAGAAATTTATTTTTTAAGTAAAATGCCATCTGAAATAAATATAGATTCAATTCTTATAATTGCAATTTGTTCAATATTAATAACAATTATAGTTTCGATATATCCAGCAAAGAATGCATCAAAACAAGATCTAATCAAATCACTAAAATATGAATAGTTTAATAGAATTAAAAAATATTTCCAAACATTATATTGTTAATAAAAAAACAACAATTCTAAGAAGAGTTAATTTTAAATTTAAAAAAGGTTTAATTTATTCATTAGTAGGACCATCTGGTTCAGGTAAATCTACTTTATTGAACATTCTTTCATTAATTGACAAACCATCATCTGGAGAAATTGTTATAAATAATAATCCAATTAAGTATAATGATATTTCAAAGAACGACCAACTAAGAGGTGATAAAATTGGAATTATTTATCAACAAAATAATTTATTGCCAGATTTTAATGCACTTGAAAATGTTTATTTAGCCCGCTTAGCTATTGACAACAATAAAGATAAAGCAATTTTTGAGGCAAAAAAAATTATAAAAAATTTAGGATTATCAAATCGTCTAAATCATTTTCCTTCTGAATTATCTGGGGGTGAATTACAAAGAATTGCTATTTCAAGGGCATTAATTAATAAACCAGAAATAATATTAGCAGACGAACCAACAGGTAGTCTTGATCATTCTACAGCTAAAGAAGTTTTTAAAACATTGTACAAACTGAAAAGCAAAAAAAGGTTAATAATTTATGCAACTCATAATAGATTATTTGCCAATATGGCAGATTGTAAATTGGAAATGATTGATGGTAATATAAGGCCATCTAATGCAAGAAAATAACAATAATTCATATAATCATTTAAAAATACATTCACAATACTCAATTTGTGAAGGTGCTTTAAAAATTGAAGATTTAAAAAAATATTGCAAAGAAAATAAAGTTAAATCTGTTGGTCTTTCAGATACTTCGAATTTATCTGGAGCGCTGGAATTTGCTGACACTATATCAAAAGCAGGTACTCAACCAATAATTGGAACGCAAATAAACTTCAAATATAACGAAATAATAGGCTTACTTCCTTTATTTGCTATGAACGCTGATGGTTATAAAAGAATAATTGAACTTTCCTCGAAATCTTATCTAGAAAATGATGACTTATCAGAACCTTATTGTGATTTTTTTGAATTAAATAAAAGAAATAATGGTATTGCAATTTTTTCTGGAACTATTGACGGTCTAATTGGCAAATTATTTAATCAAGGAAAATATCAAGATATTTCTGACATTTATTCAAATTTAATTTCTAACTATAAAGATCGATTTTACATCGAAATACAACGACATGGTGACATTAATGAAAAAATTTTTGAAAAGTATAATTTACAAAAATCTAATGAATTAGATATCCCAATTATTGCTACTCATGAAGTTTATTACTTAGACAAGAACATGCATGAAGCTCATGATGCTTTAATATGTATTGGTAACAAAACTTATGTTAATGACAAAAATAGAAAAAAATTTACAAATCAACATTATTTAAAAACTAGCAAAGAGATGTCCGAATTATTTTATGATATACCAGAATCTCTTAATAATAATTACAACTTTTCATTTAGATGTAATTTTAAACCAGAATTTTCTAAACCTGTTCTGCCTAATATTAGCTCTAACAAAGATGGAAATGCTGATGAATTGTTAAGCAAGGAGTCTAATGAAGGATTAAAAGATAAATTTTTAAATTATTTTAGTATAAATGTAAAAAATATTAATTCAGATGAAAAATATAAAATTTATAAGAAAAGATTAGTACACGAATTAAATATTATTAAAGAAATGAAATATTCAAGTTATTTTTTAATAGTTCATGATTATATTAAGTGGGCTAAAAATAATGATATTCCTGTTGGTCCAGGAAGAGGATCGGGTGCTGGATCTTTAGTTGCTTGGTGTTTATCAATTACCGACATAGATCCTATTAAATTTAATTTAATATTCGAAAGATTTTTAAATCCTGATCGTATTTCTATGCCAGATTTTGATATCGATTTTTGTGAAGAAAAAAGAGATTTAGTTTTCGAATATCTTACAAAGAAATATAAAAATAGTGTTGCTCACATAATTACTTTTGGAAAGCTCAAAGCAAGAATGGTGGTTCGTGACGTAGGTAGAGTAATGGGTTTACCTTATGGTTTTGTTGACAGTATATCAAAAATGATTCCCTTTGATCCTTCTAGGCCAATGAATTTAAATGAATGTATTAATAGAGAACCTAGGTTACAAAAGTTAATAAAAGAAGACACGAGGGTAAAAAAATTAAGCGAGTTTTCATTAAAGCTTGAAGGACTAAACCGTAATGTTGCAACACATGCTGCTGGAGTAGTTATAGCTGACAAAAATTTAACAGAAACAGTACCTTTATACAAAGATAATTCTTCAGATTTGTTACTTCCATCAATACAATTTGACATGTATTCAGTAGAAAATGCCGGCTTAATAAAATTTGATTTCTTAGGTCTTAAAACACTTACAGTAATAAATAATACTCAAAAATTAATAAGAAACTTTAATGAAAACTTCGACATTAAAAAAATTAATTTTGACGACAAAAAAGTTTTTGAACTTTTGTCTTCTGGTAAAACTGTTGGTTTGTTCCAACTAGAAAGCTCTGGAATGAGAGAGGCTTTAATCCAAATGAAACCGACTGATTTAGAAGACATTATAGCTTTAGTTGCCCTTTACAGACCAGGACCTATGAGCAATATTCCAATTTATAATGATTGCAAACATGAAAAAATTAAGCCTGATTATTTGCACCCAAATTTAGAACAAATTTTAAAACCTACGTATGGTGTAATTATATACCAAGAACAAGTTATGCAAATTGCGCAAAAATTATCTGGGTTTACAGCTGGAGAAGCAGATATTCTTAGAAGAGCAATGGGAAAGAAAAAAAGGGTAGAGTTAGAAAAACAAAAGCAAAGATTTATTGATGGTGCAGTTAAAAACGGAATTAGAAAAGATGTTGCTGCAAATATTTTTCTTAAAATTGAACCTTTTGCAGAATATGGTTTTAATAAAAGTCATGCTGCAGCATATGCAGTTATTGCTTATCAAACTGCTTATCTTAAAACTCATTTCCCGAATGAATTTTTTGCTGCTTCTATGACTTTGGATCTTTCTAATCAAAATAAATTAAGTGAATTTTATGAAGATTTAAAAAGATTAAATATTAAAACAATTAGACCAGATATAAACAAATGTTATGCAGACTTTAGATCTTCCAATGATAATTTTTATTATGCTCTTGGAGCTATAAAGAATGTAGGATTTGAAGCTGTTAAAAATATAGTTAAAGAAAGAGAAAAAAATGGAATTTTTAAATCAGTAAATGACTTTGTTAATAGAGTTAATCCTAACGATATTAACAAACTTCAGCTTGAAGGACTTGTAAAAAGTGGAGCTTTTGACAATATAACAACTAATAGACAATCTATCTATAATTCAATACCAAACTTAATTCTTAAGTCAAAAAATATTTTCGAAAATAAAATTGCAAACCAAATAGATCTTTTTGAAGATAATAATGAAAAGAATGAAAATTTTTTAGAAAAAATTGATGATTGGCAATTTGAAGAAAGACTTTCAAAAGAATTTGAGTCAGTTGGTTTTTTTATTTCAGATCACCCTTTAAATCAGTTTAAAGAAATTTTTGAAGATTATAATATTATAAATTTTAATGATTTTAATTTAAATAAAGATATTACAGATTCAAATATCGCAGCTACATTATTAAAAATACAGGAAAAAAAAACACAAAAAGGAAACTCATATGCGATTATTAAATGCACTGACCTAAGCAGTGTTTTTGAACTATTTATTTTTTCTGATACTTTGGAATTAAGTAGAGATTTGCTAATAGAAGGCAATTCACTAATAGTAACTTTAACTAAAAATACAAATGATGAACTAAATAGATTTAAAAGAATAAATGTTAAGAAAATTGTTGGGATGAAAAATTTACTAAATAGCCCAATAAATCATGTTAAGTTTAGATTAGGTAACGTTGAAAAATTGGAAGAACTTTCTAAAAAATTAGCAAATAAAGATGGAAAATCAGTAGTTGAGATTGAAATTAATAATCTTGAAGAAAAACTAATATTTAAGCTTAAAAACAAGCGTCAAATCGATAGAAAATCAATAAATTTGATAAAAAACAATGATATTTCAGCCATAATTAATTAAAATTAACTTGTTTTAAGAAGAATTAATTTGTAAATAATCGTCTAAATTAACACGCACACAATTTTTGGTTTTATACCTCCGGTCCTTAAATGGAAATAATTGTGGTGGTATAACCGGGAAAGAATATGAAGATACCTACTATTACGATTCAACAACTATTAGAAGCTGGTGTTCATCTTGGTCATAAAACATTGAGATGGAACCCAAAAATGAAGAAATATATTTTTGGAAAAAGAGACTCTATACACATTATAGATCTTACCCAAACACTTGAGTTAACCAATGTAGCATTAGAGAAAGTTTACGATACCATTATTAACAATGGTAAAATTCTTTTTATATCAACAAAAAAACAAGCTTCCGAATGTATATCTGCTTTAGCTAAAGACACTGGCCAATATTATGTAAATTACAGATGGTTAGGTGGTATGTTAACTAACTGGGGAACAATATCTAAATCAATAAAAAAACTTGAAAAGCTTAATTCTGACTTAGTTGTTGAAAATAGAGGTTTTACAAAAAAAGAATTACTAAAAATGACAGTTCAAAGAGATAAATTGCAAAGATCTCTGGGAGGGATATCAGAAATGAAAAAAATTCCAGACTTAGTATTTGTTATCGATACTAACTATGAATCTTTAGCCATAAAAGAATCTATTAAACTAGGAATTCCTATAATTGCAATTCTAGATACCAATTCTGATCCTGTGGGGATTGATTTTCCAATACCAGGAAATGATGACGCTAGAAGATCCATTGATCTATATTGTAATTTAATAAAAGAAACTATACTAAGTGCAAAAAACGAGGCACCCAAAACTCCAATCGTAGAAGAAAAAAAAACCTTCTTAAAATCAGAAAAAGAAAATAAAGAAATAAAAAAATCTGATTTAAATTAGCATGATCGATTTAGGTAAAATTAAGCAACTTAGACAATCGACAGGTGCAGGTTTCAAAGATTGTGGAATAGCTATAGAGAAAGCTAAAGGTGATCTAGATAAAGCAGCTGAAATTTTAAGAGTTAAAGGCATTTCAAAAGCTTCTAAAAAAATGTCACGCATTGCAAAAGAAGGCGTTATTGCTGTAACTGGAAATGAAAAGAAAAAATCAATAATAGAAATTAATTGTGAGACAGACTTTGTTGCAAAAAATGATGATTTTATTAATTTTGTAAAAGAAGTTAGTGATATTAATTATTCAATGAATTCTAATTTAGAAAAATTAAAAAATTCTAAAATGAAAAATTCTAAATCTGTTAATGAAAATTTAGTTTTACTTATTTCAAAAATAGGTGAAAAAATTACTTTAGGAAGAGCAAAAACTTTTAATCAGATAGGATCAAAAAATTTTAATTATTTACATACCGTTGTTAAAGATAATTTATCTAAACTTGCAGTGCTTGTTTCTTTAGAAACAAAAAATGATTCAGAAAAACTAAAAACTTTTGGCAAACAATTATGCATGCATATTGCGGCATCAAATCCGTTGGCTATAGAATGTAGTAATATTGATAAAGAAACTTTAGATAAAGAAATTAGATTAATTTCTGAGGAGTTAAAAAATACAGGAAAATCTGATGATATAGTCAATAAAATATGCCTAGGAAAGATTAATAAATTTAAAGACGATAATTCTTTACTATCTCAACCATGGGTTATGGAGCCAAAAAAGAAAGTTCATGATATAATAAAAAAACTAAATATTGGTGATTTAAAAATTAATGACTTTTATAGACTAAAAATTGGTGAATAAATGTTTATTGATAAGACGTACAGTCAAAAAATGGATAAAACTTACGAGGTTTTTACTAAAGAGTTAGCTTCATTAAGAACAGGAAGAGCAAATTCAAGCATGCTTGATCTAATTAGAGTTGATGTGTATGGACAAAAGATGCCAATAAATCAACTTGGAACTATAACAATACCTGAAGCAAGAACAATATCAATACAGGTATGGGATTTTAATAATGTTACATTAATAGATTCGGCAATTAAAAAATCTGATTTAGGGTTAAATCCCCAAATCGATGGTCAACATATTAGACTACCAATACCAGATCTTAGCGAAGAAAGAAGAAACGAAATAAAAAAAATAATTAAGACTATGGGGGAAAAATGCAAGGTATCTGTTAGAAACATAAGACGTGAAGCAAATGATCAATTAAAAACAATGTTAAAATCTAAGGAAATAAGCGAGGATGATGAAAAAAAATTTGAAAAAGTAGTACAAAAATTTACAGACGATCATATTAAAGAAATTGATAATAAAGTAGTTTCAAAAGAAAAAGAAATAATGACAATATGAATCCTATTAAACATGTTGCCATTATTATGGATGGAAACGGTCGCTGGGGTATCAACAATAAAAAATCAAGAAATCTAGGTCACAGAGCTGGATTATTTACAGTAGAAAAAATAATTAAACAAACAATAAAAAAAAAAATTAAATATCTTACACTTTTTGCTTTTTCTACAGAAAATTGGAGAAGACCAAAAAAAGAAATAATTTTTTTGTTTAATTTGTTAGAAGAGTTTTTTAAAAAAAAAATAAACAATCTACATGGACAAGGAATTAGAATAAAAGTTATTGGTGATAAAAAACCTTTTTCGAAAAAAATTTTCAAAATTTTATTAAATTCAGAAAATTTAACAAAGAAAAATAAAATTTTACAGTTAAATTTAGCTTTAAACTATGGATCAAAATTTGAATTAATTAATGCGATGAATCTAATTATTAAGAAAAAAATTTTACTTACTGAATCAAATTTAAAAAAAAATTTATATACAAAAGATTCACCTGATCCGGACTTATTAATAAGAACTGGAAATACCAATAGATTGAGCAACTTTCTTTTATGGCAAACAGCATATTCGGAAATTTTTTTTGTAAAAAAGTTATGGCCAGATTTCACAGTAAATGATTATAATAAAATCTTATTAAAATTTAAAAAAACTAAAAGAAACTTTGGTAATATTTAATGACTAAAAACTTATTAAAAAGAATATCAACTTCTATTGCCTTATCAATTATTTTACTGATATGTCTTTTTTTAAATAAATATTCATGGTTAATTTTAGTAATAATAGCTTCTGTTATTAGTTTTGTAGAATTTAATAATTTAATAAATAAGATATGGAAAAAGAAAGAATTTTCTAAATACTTTATTAATATAATTTCTTTTTTTTATTTTTTATTATTTACTTATTCAGCTTATTTTATTTATGAAATTGGTGTCAAAGATACTATTATTATTTTATTAATATGTATTTTTTCTGATATTGGCGGATATGTTGTTGGAAAAACAATCGGAGGAAAAAAACTAACAAAAATCAGTCCAAATAAAACTATATCAGGCACTATAGGTTCGTTTTTGTTTTCACTAATTCCAATTAGTGTTTTTTTCATTATTGATAATTACACAAGTAATAACCTATTTAATATAGATAAACCATTAATTGAAGTTTTATTGTTTAGTCTATCAATTTCACTATTTTGTCAGTTAGGTGATTTATTAATCTCATATTTTAAAAGAATGGCTAAAGTTAAAGATACAGGATCAATATTGCCTGGACATGGAGGATTTCTTGATAGAATTGATGGAATAATCTTTGGAATACCTTTCGGATTATTATTATTAATATTATTTTTCTGAATAATGAAAAAAAAAATTGCAATACTTGGGTCAACAGGTTCAATAGGTAAATCTACAATAGATATATTGAAAAAAGATAAAAGAAATTTCGATATAGTACTATTGACAACAAACAACAATTACAAAGAACTATTAAAGCAATCGAAGGAGTTTAAAGTCCGTAATTTAATTATTAACAACTATAAACATTACTTAAAAATTAAAAAAAAATTTAAAAAAAAAAATATAAAAGTATTCAATAATTTTGAATCTTTCAAAAAAAAATTTAAAAATAAAATTGATTTTACGATGTCTGCAATTTCTGGTTTAGAAGGTTTAAAACCAACAATAGATATAATTAAATTTACTAAAACTATTGCTATAGCTAATAAAGAATCTATAATTTGCGCATGGAATTTAATTCAAAAAAATTTAAGAAAATATAAAACTGAATTTATTCCTGTTGATTCGGAGCATTTTTCAATTTGGTCATTATTAAATGACAATAAAAAAAATGATATAGAAAAAATAATTATTACAGCATCCGGAGGTCCATTTTTGAATCTTCCAATTTTAAAATTTAAAAAAATTAAACCAAAGAATGCTATTAAACACCCCAACTGGAAAATGGGCAATAAAATATCTGTAGACTCCGCTACTCTTATGAATAAAGTTTTTGAAGTTATTGAAGCTCAAAGAATTTTTAAAATAGATTTAAATAAATTTAATATTTTAATTCATCCAAAATCATATGTTCACGCTATTATCAAATTTAGTAATGGTTTAACAAAAATTTTAGTACATGATACTGATATGAAAATTCCAATATTTAATTCAATATATTATAAAAATAATACTAATCTTAAAAGCTCTGAGCTTGATTTTAATATTCTAAATAATTTAAATTTTTCTAATGTAAATTTAAAAAAATTTCCATCAGTAAATATTCTGAAAATTATACCTAACAGAATCTCACTTTACGAAACAATATTAGTTAGCGCAAATGATCAACTGGTTGACTTATTTTTAAATAATAAAATTAGTTTTCAAAAGATTACATTTTTCTTAAATAAAATTTTAAGAAGAAAGATTTTTTTGAAATATAAAAATAGATCACCTAAAAATTACAATGAAATAATCAAACTAAGCAATTATGTTAGATTGAAAACAAAACTATTATGTATATGATATCTGAATGTTTAAAAAATTTTTCCTAGTCCAATTTATTTTATTATTGCTATTAAAATCAGCTAGTGCAGAAAAAATTGATAAAATTAATATTAGTGGCAATGAAAGAATTTCCAATGACACCATCATAATATTCAGTGAAATTAATTTAGAGGAAGATCTTAATAGTGAAAAGATTAATGTAATTTTAAAAAATTTATATAACACAAACTTTTTTGATGATATAAAAATTGATTTTAAAAATAATATTTTAAATATTTTTGTTGCAGAAAGTCCAATAATACAAAGTGTTAAAATTTTAGGCATAAAGGCAAATAAATTAAAAGATCCAATTTTTGAAGAATTAAAATTAAAAAAAAATAATTCCTTTAATGAGTATTTAGCTAAGAAAGACAAAGATTTAGTATTAAATATACTTAAATCTAATGGTTTTTATTTTGCAAATGTAAAATTAGATAAAATAGAAAACCAGAATAATACAGTGTCACTAATTTATAATATTGATTTAGGCAAAAGAGCAAAAATAAAAAAAATAAAATTTATTGGTGATAAGAAATATAAAAATAGAAAATTATTTAGAATAATTGCTTCTGAAGAAGACAAATTTTGGAAATTTGTTTCAAGAAAAAAACTTTTAGATCAGAATAGAATTCAGTTAGATGTAAGACTTTTAGAAAATTATTACAAAAACAAAGGTTTTTATAATGTTAAGGTTGAAAGTTCCTTTGCTGAATTTTTAGATGATGGAATGTTTAATCTTACGTACAATATTAATGCTGGAGAAAAGTTTTTCTTTAATAATTTAAAACTAAAAATACCAACTGATTATAATAGAAATAATTTTTCTAAAATTGATTCTTTGTTTGAAAATCTTAAAAACAAACCTTATTCCTATAACGCAATAGAAAAGATCTTAGAAGAAGTTGAATATATTGCTTTACAAGATGAATATGATTCCATTAATGCATTGATTGAAGAAAATATAATAGGAAAAAATAAATTAGACTTCATAGTTCTTATTGACGAAATACAAAAACTTTTTGTTGAAAGAATAAACATAGTTGGAAATAATATAACGCGAGAAGATGTTATTAGAAATAATTTAATATTGGATGAAGGTGATACATTTAATAAAATTCTACATAAAAAATCTATAAATAATTTAAAAGCTTTAGGTTTCTTTAAATCCGTTTCAACTGAAATAAAAAATGGATCTGACAAGAATAATAAAATTATTAATATAGAAGTTGAAGAAAAACCAACAGGTGAAATTTCTGCAGGAGCTGGTACTGGTACGAGTGGCACAATGATAGGATTTTCCGTTAAAGAAAATAACTTTATTGGTAGAGGTATACAATTTGCCACTAATCTTGAATTAACAGATGAAAGTATCCGTGGAAAATTTTCAGTTTCTAATCCAAATTTTAGAGGATCTGATCAATCTATATTTGCGAACATTCAAAGTAGTGAAGTAGACAGACTAAATACCTATGGTTATAAAACCACTAAAACTGGATTTTCACTAGGTTCGAGATTTGAGTATTTCGAAGACGTTTTTTTATCACCTTCTATTTCAACTTATTATGAATCTTTGAAAACAGATGGTTCTGCTTCTAGTATCATACAAAAACAAAAAGGATCTTATTTTGACTCCGATATTAACTATTTATTTGATTATGATAAACGTAATCAAAAATTTCAAACTACCAATGGTTTTAGAAGTAGATTTAGTCAATCGATTCCAATTGTTAGCGATTCTTACGGTTTAATTAACGGTTATGAATTTAATTATTACGAGGAGATAATGGATGAGATGATCGGTACACTTACTTTTTATGCTAAATCTGTTAACTCAATAACAGGTGGAGATGTAAGAATTTCCGAAAGACTTTATATGCCAAGTAGGAAATTGAAAGGTTTTCAAAGTGGAAAAGTTGGACCAGTAGATAGCAATGACTATGTTGGTGGAAATTATGTTTCCTCTCTTAATTTGGCAGCAACATTACCTAACGTAATGCCAAATTGGCAAACTGCTGATTTTTCGGTCTTTTTTGATGCAGGAAATGTTTGGGGTGTTGACTACAGTTCATCAGTTGACGACTCAAACAAAATTAGAAGTGCAGCTGGTGTTTCGCTCGATTGGCACACAGCAGTTGGACCATTAAGCTTCTCATTTGCTAACGCTATAACAAAAGCATCCACCGACAAAACTGAATCTTTTAGATTTAATTTAGGCACAACTTTTTAATGAAATATCATGTAAGGTTTTTTGTTATTATATTAATAACATTTTGCTTTACCGTAGTAAAAGCTAATGAATCCACATCTGTAGTTTACATCGATATGGATATAGTTATGAAAAAATCTATTGCAGGAAAATCTTTAATAGAACATGTAAATAAAATTCATATATCTAATATTAATGAATTTAAAAAAATTGAAGAATCAATAAAATCAGAAGAATCGTCAATAATGTCACAAAAAAACATCTTATCAGAAGAAGAATTTTCTAAAAAAATTAATTCACTAAAAAAAAAGATAAATGATTATAAAAAAAACAGAAAAATAAAAATTGATTTCGTCTCAAAGAAAAAAGCTGAAGCTACTACTAAATTTTTTGAAATATTAAACCCAATACTTGCAGATTATTCAAAAAAAAAAAATATTTCTATTATTTTGCGAAAAAAAACTATTATTATAGCAAAATCTGATTTGGATATAACTAATAAAATTATAGAATTAATGAATTTAAAGATAAAAAAAATTAACCTAAATTAATGTTTAAAAATTCTTTCTTTAAAAATAAGGGACCAGTTTCTCTAAAACTTATTTTTGATATATGTAATTTTGCTTCAAATACAAATGATATAAAAATTAAATTACACGATGTTAAAAACTTAGAAGCAAGCACTAATAAAGATATTACATTTTTTCATTCTATAAAATATAAAGATCAAGCAAAACTTACTAAAGCAAAGTTTTGTATTACTACAAATAATCTTTTTAAACTATTACCAAATTCCTGCAAACCAATAGTGGTAGAAAATGTTTTATTATCATTAGCAAAAGTAGCAAAACTTTTTTATCCAAATTCAACTACTGACGATTTTAAATTAAATTTAAAAAAAATTAAAAAATCATTTATTAAAAAAAATAATCTTTGTGTTGGATATAATGTTCTTGTAGGAAAAAATGTTTTAATTGGAAATAAATCTTCAATTGGTCATAATACAATTATCGAAGATAATGTAATTATTGGATCAAATTGTTCTATAGGTTCAAATGTAATTTTAAGAAATACTATATTAAAGAAAAATATTCATATACTTGATGGTTGTATTATTGGCAAAAAAGGTTTTGGTTTTTTTCCATATAATTTTGAAAATTTTAAATATCCACACATTGGATGTGTAGTTATTAATGAAAATTCCGAGATTGGATCTGGATGTACCATTGATAGAGGTTCTTTTTCGGATACTATAATTGGAAAAAATACTTTTTTTGATAACCAGATACATATAGCCCACAATGTAAAAATAGGTGACAATTGCATAATTGCTGGCCAGGTTGGTATAGCCGGCAGTTCAATTATAGGTAATAATGTTATGATAGGTGGTCAAGCAGGTATATCTGGACACTTAATGATAGGTAATAATGTCCGAATAGGTGGGGGTAGCGGTGTAATAAAAAATATACCTGACAATACTAAAGTTATGGGTTATCCAGCAATAGAAATAAAAAAATTTTTAAGAAAAATAAAAAATAATAGTGACTAATTCAATTAACCGTAAAGAAATAGAAAACCTTTTACCCCATAGATATCCTATGTTGTTAATTGATGAACTTATAAATATAAATAAATTAAAATCTGCTACTGCTATATTACATGTAAAGAAAGATAGTTTTTTTGTTCAAGGCCATTTTCCAGGGCAACCAGTTATGCCAGGAGTATTTATTGTTGAAGCTTTTGGACAAGCAGCAGCAGCATTAACTGCTTATAGTATCGATAAATCTACTTACGAAAATAAACTTGTTTTTTTGATGAGTATTGAAAAAGCAAGATTTAGAAATCCAGTTGTGCCAAATTGCAAATTAGAACTTAATATAGAAGCCATCAGATCTCATGGCAGAGTCTGGAAATATAAGGGGGAAGCAATAGTCGAAGGAAAAAAAATGGCAGATGCCCAATGGTCTGCAACTATTGTTGATAAGAAATAATTAGCAATATTTCTTGATAAGTAATTAAATTCAATTTTGATAATAAATAATATTAATGATTGATAATAATTCTGTAATTCATAAAGATGCAATAATTTCTGAAACTGCTGAAATAGGTCCTTATGCCGTTATTGGTCCGAATGTAGAAATTAGAAAAAACGTAAAAATTCACTCACATGTAAATATATCTGGACATACAGTAGTTGACGATGGAACAATAATTTTTCCTTTTGCCAGCATTGGTAACGCACCTCAAGACTTAAAATATAAAGGAGAAAAAACAAAACTGGAAATAGGAAAAAATAATAAAATAAGGGAATATGTTACAATTAATCCAGGAACAGAAAATGGTGGAGGATTAACTAAAATTGGAAATAACTGTTTGTTTATGATTTCATCTCATATAGCTCATGACTGTGTTGTAGGTAATAATGTAATTATAGCAAACAATGTGCCTTTAGGAGGTCATGTTATAATTGAAGATAACGTAGTTATAGGAGGAAATTCTGCAGTTCAACAATTTACTAGAATTGGAAAATTAGCAATGATTGGTGGAATGACAGGAGTTTTACACGATGTTATTCCTTATGGTCTATCAATTGGTAATAGAAATTATTTGCAAGGACTAAATTTAATTGGTCTAAGAAGAGCTAATTTTAATAATAGAGATATTCTTGGGTTAAATGAAGCATATAAAGAAATTTTTACAACAAAAAATCTTACAGATAATATAAATAAATTAAATGGCACGTTTAAAGAAAACCCTTTAGTTAAAGATGTAATTGAATTTATTATAAAAGATAAAAAAAGATCTATTTGTACACCATTTTCAAAAGAATAAAATGATAGGTTTAATATTTGGAGAAACTAATTTCCCAATAGAAATTCTTAAAAAAATAAAAATTAGAAAACTCAAGCACTTGATAATCGATTTATCAAAATCAAATAAATTTAAAAATGAAATGAATTCACACAATGTATCAATTGGTCAATTTGGCAAAATTATAAAAATTCTCAAAGTAAATAAATGTAATAAAGTATTATTTGCAGGAAAAGTTGATAAACCTAATTTTTCTAAGCTTAAATTAGATTTAAAAGGAATTTATTATATCTCTAGAATTATAAAAAAATCTAAAAAAGGAGATGCCGCAATATTAAAAGAAATAATTAATATACTAAAAAAAGAGAAGATCAGAACAATCAACTCTTTAACATTTAATCCTGAACTAACTTTAAAAAAAGGAATCTATTCAAAAGTAAAACCTGACAAAGAAGATAAAAAAGATATTAAAAAAGCAATTTCAACACTAAGTAAATTAGGTAAATATACTTTCAGTCAGGGCACAGTTGTCAGAAATAACAAAGTTGTAGCAATAGAAGGTAAGGGTGGTACAGAAAAAATGCTTAAAAAATGTAGAAACAAAAAATTTAAAAACAAAGGAGTTTTAGTTAAATTTCCAAAAAAAAAACAAGATTTAAGAATTGATTTACCTACAGTGGGTTTAAAGACTTTAAAACAATCTAAATTAATAGGTCTCAAAGGTATAGTTTTAAAAGCAAAAAAAAATGTTTTTCTAGAAAAAAATAAATGCATTCAATTTGTTAATAAAAACAAGATGTATTTAACAGTTATATGAAAAAAATCTTTATTTTAACAGGAGAACCTTCTGGCGATAAATTGGCTTCAAAAGTAATATTTAAAATAAAAAATTCTAACCAAAATATAGAATATTTATCCGTTGGTGGTGAACATCTTAAATCTTTAGGAATCAAATCTTTATATGATTTAAAAGAAGTTACCTATCTAGGGTTTACTAAAGTTTTATTTAATATATTTAAAATTAAAAAAAAAATCGATGAAACAGTAAATAAAATTATAGAATTTAACCCTGATATTTTATTCAGTGTAGATAGTCCAGATTTTACTTTAAGAGTTGCTGAAAAAGTTAAAAAAATCAATTCAAGTATTAAAACTATTCATTTTGTTGCTCCTCAAGTATGGGTATGGAGAGAGCATAGAGTTAAAAAACTAAAATCTTTTTTAGATCATGTATTATTATTATTTCCATTTGAAAAAAAATATTTTGATAAGGAAAATATTCAATCAACTTTTACAGGTCATCCTTTACTTGAAAATAATGAAAAAAGTAAAATTGATATATATCATATTATAAAAGATCATAAAAAAATTATTTCTATATTTCCAGGTAGCAGACAATCAGAAATAGATGTTTTGTTACCAATATTGACTGATTTTATAAAAATAATGAACGAGAAATATAAAGATTTTTTTTATGTTTTTCATTCAACTACTGAAAATAAAAAATTAATACAGAATAGTTTAATTAAAGAATGTTTTAAAAATTGTGATGCTATATCTGATGAAAAGATAAAATCTGAAATATTAAAGTCCTCGATATTTGCTGTAGCTAAATCTGGAACAATTTCATTAGAAATTTGTAATGCAAAAGTTCCTTCTGTTATTATTTATAAGATGAGCAGTATAAATTTTTTCATTGTTAAGATTCTAGTTAAAGTAAAATTCGCAAATATTATTAATATTGCAGCAAATGAAGAGATTATACCTGAACTATTACAATCAAATTGTAATTCTAAAAATATATTTAATAATGTAGATAGACTTCTTGAAGATAATCAATCTATAAATAATCAAGTTGATAAATCTCAAGAAATTATAAAAAATTTCAGAACCAATCAATCCTTAGAAATTGCTGCTTCTGTTTTAAATAACAGCCTTTAATCTTTTAATTACTTCATTTTTATCAAGAGATAAAATTATATCATATATGCCTGGACCAAATTTAGAACCTATTAATGCAATTCTTAATGGCTGACCTAAATCTTTAAAGTTTATATTGTGATTTTTAATTAATTCTTTTATAATTTTTTCAAGTTTATCTTTGTTTATATTTGTTTGTTTTTCGAACTTTTTTAAAAAATCATTTAAGACTTTTTTGGACAAATTATCCAAAAGTTTTATATCTTCTTGAGAAATATTAATTTTATCTTTAATTATGTATCTTGCATTATTATAAATATCTTCAATAGTTCTTGCTTTATTTTTAAGGAAATTAAGAGATTTTTTGATTTTTTCTCCTTTGCTATCAATTTTCTCTTTATAAGCTTCTGAGAATTTTTTTAAATGATCATAAAGATCATTTTCATTCATTTTTTTAATATAATGTTCATTCATTGATAAAATACGACTCATATCTAGCTTAGAAGGTGATTTTCCTATACCTTCTATATTAAAATGTTCAATACTTTCGCCCAATGTGAATATTTCTTTATCTTTAAAAGACCAACCCAATCTTAATAGATAATTTCTTAATGCATCTGCCATAATACCAATTTTTTTATAATCCTCCAATGTAGAAGCGTTATCTCTTTTTGATAATTTTTTACCATCAGAAGTATGAATTAAAGGAATATGAACATATGTTGGTAAATCCCAATTCATGCTATGAAATATTTGTATTTGTTTAAATGTATTCATTTTATGATCATCACCCCTTATTATGTGAGTAATTTCCATTTCTTTGTCATCTACTGCCGCAGACAAATTATATGTTGGTGTTCCATCTTTTCTTAATATTATAAAATCTTCTATAGTAGAATTTTCAATCTTAACTTCACCTTGAACTAAATCTTTTAAAATAGAATCTCCTTCAATCTTACTTTTAAATCTTAGTACAGGTTCATTATTATTTGGTGCTTCTTTAAGATTTCTGCATTTTCTATTGTAAATATATGGTAATTTTTTTTGTTTAGATCTTTTCTTTTCTTCTTCTATTTCCTTTTCTGAACAATAACATTTGTAAGCAAAATTATTTGCTAAAAGTTTATTTGCAATTTCGACATGTTTTTGTAATTTTGTTGATTGAATATATTCTTCTTTGTCAGGTTGAATTCCTATCCATTTTAAAGATTGAATAATTTGTTTTTTATATTCATCTTTAGATCTTTCTTTATCAGTATCTTCTATTCTTAGATAAAAATTTCCTTTTTGATTTTTAGAATATAACCAATTAAACAGTGCAGTTCTGATTCCACCAATATGCAAAGGCCCAGTTGGTGAGGGAGCAAATCTAGTTGCTACTTTTGACATTTGATACGTTTAGACTATTTTTTTAGAAGTTTCTATATAAAGATACAAGAACACCTTGAATTTTTACCCGATTAGGACCAAAGATTTTTGTTTCGTAATTTTTATTTGCGCTTTCAAGGGCAATAGATTTTCCCTTTCTTCTAATTCTTTTTAACATTGCTTCATGATTGTCAATTAAGGCTACGACAATTTTTCCATTATCTGCTACATCTGTCCTTTTTACAATAACTGTATCACCTTCATTAATTCCTGCCTCCATCATAGAGTCACCTTGAACTTTTAGACCAAAAAATTCACCATTTTTTTCTATATTTGAAGGCAAAGGTATTCTAGATACTTCATTTTGTATTGCTTCAATCTGAGTTCCTGCTGCAATTTTTCCTAAAACTGGAATTTCAGAATTTTCAGTGTTTGATGTATTTTCGTCTAAACCACCCTTAATAACGCTTGGTGAAAAGTTATTATAAATATCATTAGCAGAAGCAGTTTCCGGTAATTTTACAACCTCCAATGCTCTAGCTTTGTGAGCAAGTCTTCTAATAAAACCTCTTTCTTCTAAAGCACTGATCAGCCTATGAATACCTGATTTTGATTTTAAGTTTAAAAAATGTTTCATTTCTTCGTAAGAAGGAGACACACCAGATGATCTCAACTTTTTGTTGATGTACATTAATAGGTTTTTTTGTTTTTTTGTAAGCATATAGAACAAATATCGTACATTTCTGTTCTATAAAAGTTCTTCTGGTAGAGCAATACCTTAAAAACCCTTTAAAATATAGATTATTTGACTATAAAACTGAAAAAATAGAACTGTTATTAAGATTTTTTAGAATTGATTCACCAATTAAAAAAGTTTTGATTTTAGTTTTATTTGTTAAATTTAAAAGTTCATCTTTTGTTTTAATTCCACTTTCAGAAATCAAAGGTCCATTATGATTAATTAATATGTCATGAATATCAAAAGTTATATTAATATCCGTTTTTAGTGTTTTAAGATTTCTATTGTTAATACCAATTAATGCATTTGTAAATTTTAAAGATTTTTTTGCCTCTTCTTTTGTATGTACTTCAACTATCACTGACATATTTAAATTTAAAGCTTCTTCATAAATTTTATTGGCCATATCTTCTGTAACAGCGGCTAGTATAATTAAAATAGCATCTGCTCCGTAATATTTAGATAAATGAACTTGATAGGGATCTATAAAAAAATCTTTACATAAAATTGGTACATGCATGCTATTTGGATCCATAGGTATCATTTTTGATTTAATTTTATATATATGATTTAAACTACCTAAAAAAAAATCTTCTTCAGTTAAAACTGAAAAGCAAGTAGCATTATTTTTATAAAATATTTTTGCTATTTCCACCGGGTTATAGTTTTCAAAGATAATTCCAGCAGAGGGACTTGATTTTTTAATTTCTGCTATTATTGAGATTTTATTTTGAAATATATTAGACTCAATAGTTTCTTTAAAATCAATATACATAGGAATACTATCTGAAGCATGTTCTTTTATAGATTCTATAGGATGTTTCTTTTTTAAATTAATTAATCTTTCAGATTTTTTATTTATTATTTTTTTTAGTATATCTTCAGGCATTTTGTATATTTTTTAAGTGGTCAAATGTTTTGCCACTTAATATGTGTTCTCTAGAATCTTTGTAGGCACTAATAAATTCTGAATGTTTTTCATCAACAATTAAACCAGCTGCAGCATTTAAACAAACAGCTTTTGAAAAATCATTATCTTCACCTTTAAATATATCAATCATCTTATTTGCATTAAATTTAGAGTCATTTCCTAGTAAAGTATTAAATTCACCCGTCTTAATATTTAAGTCTTTTGGATCAATTAATATTTTTGAGACTTCGCCATGTTTTAGTTGTACTACGTTAGTTTTTGCATAAGGAGATATTTCGTCTAATCCATCCTCACTATTAACGATCCATGCAAATTTAATATTTAAATTTTTCAAAGCATTCGCAAATATATTTAATAATTTTTTATCAAATACACCAACCACTTGTCTTTCTACTAAAGCTGGACTACTAAGTGGACCAATCATGTTAAAGATAGTTCTTTTTCCAATTTTTTTTCTTGTCGGGCCAACATATTTCATTGCACTATGGTAATTGGGAGCAAACATAAAACCAAAATTGTTTTTGTTAATTTGATTTTCTATATCTTTTGGTTCCAAATTAATTTTGATGTTTAATGCTTCTAGAACATCTCCTGAACCACACTTTGATGAGACTGCTTTATTTCCATGTTTTGCCACTTTAACACCCATGCTAGCTAGCAATATTGCCGAGGCTGTTGATATATTTAGTGTATTTTTGCCATCGCCACCAGTTCCACATGTATCTACACAGTTATGAACGTTAACTCTTTTTGCTTTATTTCTTAAAACATAAACTCCACCAGCAATTTCATCTGAAACTTCGCCTTTGGCCGAAAGCAATGTGAGGAAATCAAAGATTTCATCGTTGGATGCTTTTCCATTCATTAATATCTCAAATACAGTTTTACTTTCTTCAAAAGATAGATTTTCGCTATTTTTTAGTTTTGATAAAAATTCTTTCATTTTTATTTATAATTTATAAAATTTTTGAGTAGTTTTAAACCAATTGGAGTTTTAATACTTTCAGGATGAAATTGAACTCCGTGAACATTGTATTTATTATGCATTAGACCCATAATTATTCCATCTTTTGTTTCAGCTGTTATTATTAAATCTTTAGAAAAAGTTTTTTTATCAACAATTAAGCTGTGATATCTTGTGGCTACAAATTTTTTTGGAGAATTTTTTAAAATTCCAATTTTCTTTGATAAAATTAAACTTGTTTTGCCATGCATGAGTTTTTTTGCTCCTATTATTTTGGAACCAAAAACTTGGCCTATAATTTGATGTCCTAAACAAACACCAAGTATAGGGATTTTTTTATATAATGTTTTGACTATTTTAATACAATTACCAGCTTGACTAGGAGTTCCAGGACCAGGTGATATAACTATTTTATCATATTTTTTTTTTAAAATTTCTTTGGATGTTATTTTATCATTTCTCATGACATCAACTTTAGTTTTTAATGAAGATAAATAATGATAAAGATTAAATGTAAAACTATCGTAATTATCAATTAATATTATTTTCATATATTATCGTAGCGCATTAATTAAAGCTTTTGCCTTGTTTACAGTTTCTTTGTACTCATTTAACGACTTGCTGTCCGCAACGATCCCAGCACCTGACTGAACATAAAATTTATTATTTTTTGCTAAAGCAGTTCTGAGAGCAATACAGGTGTCAAAATCACCATTTGAAGAAAAATAACCAATACCGCCTGCGTAAACTTTTCGTTTTGATTTTTCTAGTTCATCAATAATTTCCATTGCTCTTATTTTGGGAGCGCCAGAAACCGTTCCTGCTGGAAAACCCGATAACAATGATTTAAATTTAGAATTTTTATAATTAAAATCACCAACAACATTAGATACTATATGCATAACATGCGAATACTTTTCAATTTTGAAATGTTCAGTAACTTTTACAGTATTGATTTTGGATACTTTTCCAACATCATTTCTACCAAGATCTAGCAACATTAAATGCTCTGACAATTCTTTTTTATCCTTTAGTAAATCTTTAATATAAAAATTATCTTGTTTATTATTGATTCCACGCGGTCTTGTTCCAGCTATAGGTCGAATAGTTATTTTATTATCTCTTAATCTTACCAATATTTCTGGACTTGCTCCTATGATTTGGAAATCACTGAAATTAAAAAAATACATAAATGGAGAAGGGTTAGTTATTCTTAATTTTTTATATATTTCCAATGGACTTTTACTTAAATTTGTTTCAAATCTTTGACTTAAAACTACCTGAAAAATATCACCATTTTTAATATATTTTTTGGCTTTATTAACCATGCTTAAAAATTTTTTCTTTTTGATATTAGATTTGATTTTTACTTTTTTTGCTAATTTTTTTTTGGGAATATTTTTTTTTAAGCTAATTAATTTTTTTAAATTTGAAATTTCATCTTTAATATAATTGAACTTTTTATTATAATTAGTAATTTTTTGATCTTTAAAACAATTAAAAATAAAATAGATTTTTTTTTTTAGATTATCATAAATAATTAATTTAACTGGTCTAATTAATCTTACATCAGGCAAGTGTAGATCGTTATTGCAACTATTAGGTATATTTTCTATATATCTAATAATATCATATGAGAAATATCCAGAAATTATTGAGCTTATTGGAGGTAAACCTCTTGGAATTTTAAATTTAAAATTTTCTATAATTTTTTCTATAATTTTCTTTGGTGATCCTTTTATTTTTTTTCTTTTTGTTGAATTTATAAAATAAGCTTGATTATTGTTAAATTCCCAAATTTTATCAGGATCTTTTCCAAAAATAGTATATCTACCCCTTATTTTTCCTTTTTCAACTGATTCAAAAACAAAACTATTTTTAACGTTAAAAAAGTTATTAATTAAATTTATTAAAAAATTTTCATTTTTAGCATTTAAGGATGAATAAATTACTTGATTTATTTTCTTTTTATGTATGTTTTTAAAATCTTTAAAACTTCTATTTATCATTATCGAAAATAGTTTTTAACTCTTTCCAACGTTTTTTCGTTAATTTTGACTTTGTATTTGTTATTAATAAAAAAGTTATAAGTATCAAATATAGTGTCTTTAATTTTATCATCAGTTTGCTTTTTATGCTGCAAAAAATTTTTAGTTTTTTTTGTAATATCTTTGTAAGAAATATTTATTATTTTAATTAAATAAATATTTTTGTCATTATCACTAATAAGGGTAAAGTCATTTAATGATTTAGTGTATAAATATTTAATACTATCAGTACTAAATTTTTTTTTATCTTTAATTGAATCAATTTGAATTGTAGATAAATTTTTACCTGTAAGTTTTTCAAAATCAATTTGAGTAAATTTTTCTTCACCTATTTTTTTTATTAAATCACTATTAAATTCAAACTTTGATTTATTAAATAACATTTCTTTAATTTTTGTAATAAAATTTTCATTTTTTAAATTGGGCAGTATTTTTTGCACATTAGTTATTTCATAAAGTATGTAATAATCATTTTCATCTAACAACACTAACTTATTAATTTCCGCACTTTTATAAATTTTTTTATAAAATTCTTTCGAATTGTCATCTTTATTAATTTTAAAATTTTCTTCAACATTTAACTCTAGATTGTATTTTTTTAGAAGATTTTCAAATGTTGAACCATTTGAAATTTCATTTTCTAATTCATCAATTTTTTTAAAAAATAAATTGTTGAACTCATCTAAACCAATTAAATTTTTAGGGGTAATTTTTGAATATTTAAAACTAATTAATTTTTCTTTTAGAGCATCTTCATTTTCCTCAACAAATTTTGCTATATTATTATTAGTAAAATCTTCTTTTTTTTTATAAAAATTCGATAAGTTTACATAATTTATAGTTAATTTTTTTGTTTGATATTTAAAACTATTATTCGTTAAAAATAATGGTGAATTTACACCTCCACTAATATAATTAAATAAATTTTTTTTAAGTTCACCTTGTTTCAAATTAAATTCAAAAACCGGTGCAGATATATTATTTGATAATAAAAATTTTTCGTATTTAATTCGTGAAAATTTATTATCATCATTTAGAAAATTCTTATTTTCTTTAATTCTTTTGTTTAACATTCTGTCAGATATAACTAAATTTAAATCTTGAACTTCCATGAGCATTATTTTTTTAGAAATCAATTCTGCCAAAATTTCTTCAATAATATTGTTGTTGATATTTTTTTTAATTCTTTCTAATTCTATTTTTGACGAATTTAAATGTACTTGAAAATCTTGAGTAGAAATATTTTGGTTATTAATTTTGGCTACATTGTTTTTATTTCCTCCACTGAAAAGTCCACCCATTCCCCATAATACAAATGGAACAATTAGTATAGCTACTAAAATACCAGCTGATTTTGTATTAGCAAAATTTCTTATTTTGTTTAACATTTCGTAATCTTTAATTTATTGAACTATAAAAGACAAACCTATAGATTAAATTCTTTGTTATGACAAATAAATATAAGTATTTTGTAGCCAATTGGAAAATGTTTGGTGATATAAAAACGATAAATTCAATAAATAAGGTTATTGAGATAAGTAAATCTAGAAAATTTAATAAAGTAAAAATAATTTATTGCCCACCATATACTCTGTTAAATAGTTTCGTTAATAAACTTAAAAAAACAAAGATTGATGTTGGAGCTCAAAATTGTCATCAGTCTAGTTCTTACGGTCCATTCACAGGTTTTGTCAATTCCAAAATGATCAAAAAATTAGGATGTAAATATGTAATTGTTGGTCATTCAGAGAGCAGAAATAGTGGAGACACAGATTTACTGATTAATAAAAAAATACAATCTTCATTAGAAAATAATTTAAATGTACTATTATGTATAGGAGAAACTATTAAAGAAAAAAAAGCAAAAAAAACAAAAAAAATTTTAATTAATCAAATTAAAAAAGGACTTAGGAAAATTAAAAATATAAAAAAAGTAATCATTTCCTATGAACCAGTTTGGTCTATTGGCACAGATTTAGTTCCAAAAAATAAAGAGTTATTACATAACATAGTATTTATTAAAAAATTTTTAAGAAAAAATTTTAAATATAAAAATACAAGAGTTTTTTATGGAGGATCAGTAAATCATAATAATATAAAGGATTTGAACGAAATTAATCAAATTGACGGTTTTTTAATAGGAGGAGCATCTCAAAATCCAAACAAATTTATTGATATAATAAAAAAAACCTTTAATTAATCCTCATGGAAAATATTTTATTAACCCTTAATGTTATTTTGTCAATAATACTTGTAATACTTGTTTTAATACAAAAATCAGAGGGTGGTGCTTTAGGAATAGGTATATCGCAAGATAATTTTATGTTTTCAAGAACAGCAGGAGATTTTATGACTAAAGCGACTGGATTTGTGGCAGCTTTATTTATTATTTGTAGTTTGTCATTAACTGTAATTTCTAGAGGTGATTTAGAACCAACAATGTCGGTTATTGATAAAGTAGAAGAAAGTTCTGACGATACTCCAAAAATTCCAGAAAATAATAATTAATTTTCTTTCATTTATATAAAATATTGTTTATAAGATAATTCCATGGCGCGATATATATTCGTAACGGGCGGCGTGGTTTCATCATTGGGAAAAGGTCTTTCTTCAGCATCTCTAGCTTATCTTTTACAATCAAGAGGATTCAAAGTTAGAATTAGAAAATTGGATCCTTATTTAAATGTTGATCCGGGCACCATGAGTCCATTTCAACATGGCGAGGTTTTCGTAACTGATGATGGTGCCGAAACAGATTTGGATTTAGGCCATTACGAAAGATTTTCAGGAATTTCAGCAAAGCAATCTGACAATATAACAACAGGTCAAATATATAGTGAAGTTTTGAAAAAAGAAAGAAAAGGAAAATATTTAGGCAAAACAGTTCAAGTTATTCCGCATGTAACAGATCGAATAAAAGAATTTATAAAATGTGATATAAAAAATGAAGATTTTGTAATTTGTGAAATCGGAGGAACAGTTGGTGATATAGAAAGTTTACCCTTTGTAGAAGCTATCAGACAATTTTCAAATGATATTGGCAAAAAAAATACTTTATTCATTCATTTAACATTAGTTCCGTATATGAAGGCTTCTGACGAAATTAAAACCAAACCAACTCAACATTCTGTTAAAGAGTTGAGAAGCATTGGCATCCAACCAGATATAATTATATGTAGATCTGAAAGAAATATTCCGTTGGATCAAAAGAAAAAAATTTCTTTATTTTGTAATGTTGATATTAAGAATGTTATTCAAACAATTGATGTAAAAACTATTTATGAAGCACCAATTAGTTTTAATGATGAAAATCTTGATAAACAGGTTCTTGAATATTTTAGAATAAAATCAAGAAGAAACGTTAATTTAAGTCCATGGAAAAAAATTACAAAAGTAGTCCTTAATCCAAAAAAATATGTGAATATTGCAATAATAGGTAAATATGTAAATTTAAAAGATGCTTATAAATCTTTAGATGAAGCATTAGTACATGGCGGAATTTATAATAATTTAAAAGTTAATTTAATACGAATAGAATCTGATAATTTAAAACCATCTGATATAAAAAATAAATTAAGAAATGTTGCTGGCATATTAATACCAGGTGGATTTGGGAAAAGAGGAACTGAAGGCAAAATAGCAGCAATTAGATATGCTAGAACAAACAAAATACCTTTTTTAGGTATTTGTTTTGGAATGCAAATGGCCATTATTGAATTTGCTAGAAATGTTTTAAAAATTAAAAAAGCTTCTTCTAGTGAATTAAATCCAAAATGTACTCCAGTAATAGGTTTAATCAATGAATGGAAAAAAGATGGCAAAATTATTAAAGGTACAGATAAAAATTTAGGAGGAACCATGAGGTTAGGTTCTTATGATGCTGAATTGAAAAATAATTCTTTAATAAGAAGTATATATAAGTCTAAAATTATTAAAGAAAGACATAGACATAGATATGAAGTTAACATTAATTATAAAAACCAATTTGAAAAAAAAGGTTTAATATTTTCTGGAAATTCACCTGATAAAAATTTACCTGAAATTGTAGAAATGAAAAATCATCCTTGGTTTATTGGTGTTCAATTTCATCCTGAATTTAAATCTAGACCTTTGTCACCACATCCATTATTCTCATCTTTTATAAAAGCTGCAAAAAATCATAAATAATGAAAAATTTAACAGTTAAATGTGGAAATATCGACATATCAAATACAAATAAGTTTTGCTTGATAGCTGGCCCATGTCAGTTGGAAACTGAACAACATGCTATTGATATGTCAGGAAAAATTAAAGAAATTACATCAAAAGTTGGTATCAATTTTATTTATAAAACTTCATTTGATAAAGCTAATAGAACAAGTTTAAAAAACAAAAGAGGACTAGGTTTAGACCAATCTTTACCAATATTTGATAAGATTAGAAAAGAAATAAATGTTCCTATACTCACTGATGTTCACAACACAGAGCAATGCTCAATTGTTGCAAAGCATGTTGATATTTTACAAATCCCAGCTTTTCTTTGTCGACAAACTGATTTGTTAATAGCAGCAGCCAAAACTAATAAAATTATTAATGTTAAAAAAGGACAATTCTTAGCCCCTTGGGATATGATAAATGTAACAAAAAAAATTTCTGAATCTGGCAATAATAATATTCTTGTTACAGAAAGAGGAGCAAGCTTTGGATATAATGCTCTTGTTTCAGACATGAGATCTTTACCAATCATGGCTAAAAATGGATATCCAGTTATTTTTGATGCAACACATTCCGTTCAACAACCAGGTGGTCAGGGTGAAGCAAGTGGTGGTCAAAGAGAATTCGTTGAACATTTATCAAGAGCAGCAGTCGCAGTTGGTGTTGCAGGTATATTTATGGAAACTCACCAAGATCCTGATAACGCTCCATCAGATGGCCCCAATATGTTACCATTATCTAGTCTTGAAAATTTACTAAAAAAGTTAATAGAAATAGATAACGTTATAAAAAACAATTAGTGAATAAAATTACAAAAGTTCATGCAAGGCAAATATTTGATAGTAGAGGTAACCCTACTATTGAAGCTGAAGTTACATTAGAAAACAATATTAAAGCATCATCAATAGTGCCATCAGGGGCATCAACAGGTGCTTTTGAAGCACATGAATTAAGAGATAATGATAAAAATTATTTTTTAGGCAAAAGTGTTTTAAAAGCAGTTAATAATGTTAACACAATAATTTCTCAAAAAATTATAAATCAAGATCCAACTAATCAAAAAAAAATAGACGATATTCTATTAAACCTTGATGGAACAGATAACAAAAAAAACTTAGGTGCAAATTCATTGTTAGCTGTTTCTTTAGCAGTCAGAAAAGCTTCAATAATATTGAATAAAGAAAATTATATTAATTGCAAAAATAAAGTTTCTTTACCTTATCCTTTAATGAACATCATTAATGGAGGAGTCCATGCAGATAACGATCTGAATATACAAGAATTTATGATTAGACCTGATTCTGCAAAAAATTTTATGGATGCTATGGAAAAATGTTTTTTAGTCATACAAAATTTAAAAAAAATTTTAAAATCTAAAAAACTTCTTACTAACGTTGGAGATGAAGGAGGATTTGCACCATCAATAAACTCTAACGAGGAAGCTTTAAAATTAATTGTTGATGCTATAGAAATCGCTAAATTAAAGCCTGGCTTTGACATTTCAATATGTTTAGATGTTGCTGCAAATGAACTTGTTGATAAAAAAGGTAATTATTCTATTCAATCAGGAAACCATGAAACAATTGATAATGTTATTAAATATTATCAAGATATAGTTTCAAAATATCCAATAAAATCTATCGAAGATCCTTTCGCAGAAGAAGATTGGATAGCATGGACAAAATTAACTTCTGTATTAGGGAAAAATGTACAAATTGTAGGTGACGACTTGTTTGTTACCAACGATAGGAGACTTAATAAAGGAATTGAGTCTAAATCTGCAAATTCAATTTTAGTTAAAGTTAATCAAATTGGGACTTTAACAGAAACTCTAAACGTTATTGATATGGCCCAAAAAAATAATTTTACAACTATTATTTCTCACAGATCTGGCGACTCAGAAGATACATTTATAGCAGATTTAGCTGTAATGACTAATTCTTCTCAAATCAAAACTGGATCTTTAGCTAGATCTGAAAGAGTTGCTAAATATAACCGTTTATTAAGAATAGAAGAAGAACTTGGGAAAAATGCAAAAATGAATAAACTCTAAATATGTATAAAATAATAAAAAAAAATTATTTTCTACTTATTTCTACATTTGTTATTCTTTATTTCATTTTTAATCTTTTAGATGGTGAACGTGGTTTGTTTTCCTATATGAAAAAAAAAGAAATATTAAAAAATCTTCATCAATCGGAAAAAAACTATATCAATAAAATTGATGAACTTGAGTTTAAAAACTCTTTATTTACTAAAAATTTAGATCTTGATTACACAGAAACATTAATTAGAACTAAATTTTTCTTTGGTAAAAAAAATGAAACTATCTATATAATTACTAATGACTAATAGACATCCTGAGAAAGTTAATAAACCTATTAATCCAATAAAGAAAAAACCTAGGTGGATCAGATCAAAACTTACAAATAGTCAAGAGTTTTTTTCAACAAAAACTATAGTAAATCAATTTAATCTTAAAACTGTTTGCCAAGAAGCAAATTGTCCAAATATCACTGAATGTTGGAGCAAAAGACATGCAGCATTTTTAATTATGGGAGATACTTGTACTAGGGCATGTGCATTTTGCGATGTTATAACTGGCAAACCAAGGCCGCTTGATCTTTTAGAACCGCTAAAAATTTCTTTTGCTGTTAAAAAATTATATTTAAAACATGCAGTTATAACTTCAGTAGATAGAGACGATCTTGAAGATGGTGGAGCTGATCATTTTTATGAAGTTATTATAAAAACAAGAAAAAATAATCCTAATACCACTATAGAAGTTTTAACTCCAGATTTTTTAAAAAAAGGGGATTCTTATAAAAAAGTTATAGAAGCTAAACCAGATATTTTTAATCATAATATTGAAACTGTTCCTGGGCTTTATAGAAAAATTAGACCAGGATCTAGATACTTTGCTTCATTAGAACTTTTAAAAAATGTAAAAAAAATTGACAAAAATATTTTTACTAAATCAGGATTAATGCTTGGCTTAGGAGAAAGCAGAGATGAAATTTTACAAGTTATGGATGATCTAAAATCAACAGATGTTGATTTTTTAACTATGGGTCAATATTTACAACCTTCTGTTAAACACTATCCTTTAGATAGATATTATACGCCTGAAGAGTTTGAGGAACTAGAAAATATTGCTAAATCAAAAGGATTTTTACTAGTTTCTTCTTCGCCTCTAACAAGATCTTCTTATCATGCAGATGAAGATTTTGCTAAACTTCAAAAAAATAGAATTAATTAAACTAATGCCAAAAGCATCAGTTAAAAAGTTAATTGAATGCAAAAAAGAACAGTTAATTGATCTAGTTCTTGATATTGAAAAATATCCAGAATTTGTTCCTTTTTGCGTAGATTCAAAAGTTTATAAAAAAAAAGAAAAAAATAATTTATTATTAATTGTAGCAGACCTTACAATTGGAAAAGGTCCTTTTAGAGATACTTATAAAAGTGATGTTAGACATAATAAAAAAGAAGACTCAATATTTGTAACTAATCTAGATGGACCTTTAAAATATTTAGAAAATACTTGGCATTTTAAAGAAAAAAACAATATTACAGAAGTTTCTTTTGAAGTTGATTTTGAATTAAAAAATGAATTTTTAAATATTGTGATGACAAAATCATTTCAATTTGCATTAGACAGAATTGCTGAAGCTTTCCAAAAAAGAGCAGAGAACTTATTTAGCAAAACTTAAGATTAAATTTAAAGCTTTATTGACTGTAGATCTTTGAATTGAGTTTCTATTTTTATTTTTAAATAAGTACTTTTTAACCAATGTTTTGTTGCCTTTTTTAATACCAATGAATACTAATCCTACTGGTTTTTTCTTTGTTCCTCTTTTAGGGCCAGCCATTCCTGTAATAGAAACAGAAATATTAGTTTTGGCGATTCTGTTTAGACTTTTAACCATTGCTAAGCATGTTTCATAACTAACAGAACCATGTTTCATTATTGTTTTTTTTGGAACTTTGAGAGTGTTTATTTTTGATTGATTGGAATAAGTAACCAATCCAATAGAAAAAACTTTAGAGGATCCGCTTACTGAAGTGATTGCGCTTGAAAGTAGGCCACCTGTACAAGATTCAGCAAAAGAAATTTTAAGTCTTTTCTTTTTTAATACATTAATAACTTTTCGAGAAAGTTTTTTCACGCGGTAAAAACCATATAAAAAACAAGAACAGCTACAACATATAAGCCCGCGCAAACATCATCCATAATAACACCAAAACTATTTTTAAAGTTTTTATCGTAATAACTCACAGGATAGGGTTTTACGATATCAAAAATTCTAAATAGTATGAACATAATAAAATAAGATGTTAATACTTGATCAGTTTCTTTTGGTCCTTCATGTGCAATTTCATAAAGACATATGGGAATTGATTGACCAATAAACTCATCAATGACTATTTCTTTAGGATCTTTATTAGTTAAATTTTTTATAAAAATATTGACTGAATAAAGTGAGATAAAAATAATTATAATTATAGTAAATAAAACAATATTTGGGGAAGCATTTAAAATATGGAATAAAAAAAATAAAAATAATGTTGTAGCTAATGATGCAAAACTACCAGGTACTTTTTTAATTTTTCCTATTCCAAATAGAGTAACAAACAAAAAATTAATTTTATTAAACATATTTTATAACAGAAGTTATTACTTCACACGCTATAGCTTTTTCTTTTCCAATCAAACCTATTTTTTCAGTTGTTTTTCCTTTTATATTTATTTGATTAGATGATATTTCACAAATTTTTGAAATTGATTGAATCATTTTATTTTTAAATTTTGAGATTTTTGGTTTTTGAGCAATTATATTAATATCAATATTATTAATTGAATAATTCTTTAATTTTATTTTGTGCATAATTTTTTTAAGTAAAACAGTTGATCTAATATTTTTATACTTTTTATTTTTGTCAGAAAATTTTTCGCCAATATCTCCCATTTTACAGGCACCAAGAATTGAATCAGTTATAGCGTGTAAAACAGGATCACCATCAGAATGTCCTAATGTGCCAAGTGTAGATGGAATTTTAATTCCTCCTAAATATAGTTTTCTTCTAGGAGCTAATTTATGAATATCAAAACCTATTCCATATTTTAAATTTTTTTTATCTATAACGTCAGTTTTTATTGTAATTTTAGAATTATTTACATCTCCATTTATAAATTTTACTTTTTTATTAGCTTCAATAAATAAATTTGCATCGTCAGTTATTTTTGAAGTTGTTTTATTTTGAAGATTTAATAGTGTTTTATAATCAAAAGCTTGCGGTGTTTGTGTTAAATATATTTTATTTCTATCTATATTTTTTAATTTATTCTTATCTTTAAATTTGACAGAATTGTTTGTCTTAATAAAAGGCACAACGCATTTGTTTTTTTTTAATCCATTAAGTAAATTAGAAATTAATTTTAACGAAAAATTAGGCCTAGCAGCATCGTGAATGAAGACTTTAGAAATATTATTATTTTTTATGCTTCTTAATGCTTTTAATGATGACTTTGATCGATTATTACCTCCAGTTATAATTTTGATGTTTTTTAATTTTTTATTTCTTAGAAATTTTTTATGTTTTTTGTTTACGACAAGAACAATTTTTTTGAATTTTTTTGATTCTTTTGCTTTATCTATAGAATGTAGAAATAGAGCTTTTCCCTTGTATAAATAGTATGGTTTTGGAGGTTTTGATTTAAATCTTTTACTTTCTCCTGCTGCTAGTATTATAAAGCAATTATTCATAATTAAATTTATAAGAAATTTTATATGATTTCAAATTTATGTTTCGATTTATAAAAGACAATATATTCATATCTATAATTTTCATAGTCACTCTGGCAGTTTGCTTTATAACTTTTTTAACATTTATTAACAAAAGTTTTATAGAATTAAATGAATTTAATTTGCAATATCTTTTGTTAGTTAATATTGGTCTATTAATTATCTTTTTTTATATCATTTTTATAGAAATAAAAAATTCATTGAGAAATGACATGAACGTTAAAGGATCTGTTGCTAACAGAAAGTATATAGCTTTTTTCTCTCTTTTTACATTGATCCCATCAATCTTAATTTCAATATTTTCTCTTTTCCTTTTTTCTTTTGCTTTAGAAAAATATTTTGATAGCAAAATTACTACAGTAGTAAATAATTCTTATGAATTAGCAAAAAATTATGTTCAAGATAAAAGAAACAAGGTTGAATCAGATATAATATTAGTTGCTTATGATTTAAACAAAAATTCAATATTATTTTATCAAGATGATAAAAAAAATTTTCAAAGCTTTCTTAATACGCAAAGAATAATAAGAAATCTTGATCAAATACATTTATTAGACAATAATAAAAATCTTATTATATCATCATCAAATAGCGGATACATGCCAATAGAAGACAGAGCTTTAAAAATGGTTTTAAATGATGATAGACCATTAAAAATTATTAACGCTTTTGAAAACAAATCTGCAGCAATAATTAAATTGAGTTCTTTTCCTAATACATTTCTCTATGTAGTTAAGTTTCTTGAAAAAGATATATCAAAATACCTAATGGAGTCCGAGGAAGCTATTAATTTTTATTATACTGTGGAAGATAAGAGAACTGGTATTAAAATTTCATTTATACTTATTTATCTGGTGGTTGTAACATTATTGTTATTTTTATCGATATCTATAGCAATAAAATTTTCTTCAAGGTTTTTCAGATCTATTAACAATCTTATTTTAGCATCTACAAATATTGGTAAAGGAGATCTTGATACTAAAGTTCCTGAAATTAAAACAGATACAGAGTTAGAAACCTTAAATAAAAATTTTAATCTAATGATTGAAAAACTTAAATCTCAACAGGAAAAATTATTATTTTCTGAAAGACACGAAGCATGGGAAGATGTGGCTAGAAAATTAGCACATGAAATAAAGAATCCATTAACACCAATTCAATTAACAATAGACCGTTTAAGATCTAAATATGAAAAATCAGTCGACGATAAAGAAAAAGGAAATTTTAATAATTATCTTATAATAATTAATAAACAAATTAATCAAATAGAAAACTTAGTTAATGAATTTTCTGATTTTGCAAGAATGCCCAAACCCATCTTTAATAAAAACAATATAGTAGAAATTATTCACACTAATATTTCGTTATTAGAAGAAATGGACAGATCCATTTCAATTAAACTTAAATCTGATAAAGATAATTTATCGATTAATTGCGATGCAGATCAAATTAGCAGAACATTTTTTAATTTAATTAAAAATTCTGTAGAAAGTATTATTGAAAAATTATCAAAAAGTGGCAATTTTGCTAAGTTTATTGATATAGATATATTAGACAAAAATGATTATATAACAATCATTATAACAGATAATGGAACTGGCTTTTCAACAGATATAATAAAAAATATTACTAAACCTTATTTTACAACCAAAGCAAAAGGTTCAGGATTAGGTTTGTCGATAGTGAACAAGATAATAAATGATCATAATGGAACAATTGATTTCAGTTCAAATATAAATGGAGCAAAAGTAAAAATAAACTTACCAAAAAATTAATGTCAACAGAAATATTAATTATTGACGACAATCCAGATATTAGAAATATTATAAAAGACCTAATTGATGAAGCAGGTTTTAAAACAAGAGTAGCTGCAAACTATAATCAGGCACTTGCTGAAATAGATAAAAAATTACCAGACGTAGCAATTATAGATGTCAAATTAGATAAAGGCGATAATGATGGTATTGAATTACTGTCACATATTAAAAAAAAGAACAAAGATATTCCAGTGATTATTATTTCAGGTCATGCAAATATTGAGATGGCTATAAAATCACTTAAATCTGGAGCTTTTGAATTCATTCAAAAACCTTTTGATCAAGAAAGGTTAATGAATTTCGTTAATAGAGCGGTTGAAAATTTTACATTAATTGCTGAAAATAAAAATTTACAAACACAATTATTTCATACATTTGATTTAATTGGCACAAGCCAGAATATTACAAAGATACGTGATCAGATAGAAAAATTGTCATCTTCCGAAAGCCGAGTTTTTATAAATGGTCCAACAGGTTCCGGTAAAGAGTTGGTCGCTAGAAAAATTCACAAAATATCTCAAAGAAAAAATGGACCTTTTACTGTTTTAAATGGAGCGCTATTAGATGTAAAAAAATATGAACTTGAATTATTTGGAGAAGAAAAGGATAACGGATCTATTACTTATGGATCATTGGAAAAATCTTCGGGAGGAATATTGTTAATTGACGAAGTAACAGAAATACCCCTAGAAACACAATCAAAAATATTAAGAGTTTTGGCAGATCAAAAATTTAAAAGAATTAATGGAAATCATGACATCAAAGTAGATGTAAGAATAATTTGTTCTACAAGTAAAAATATTCATGAAGAAATAAAATATGGAAATTTTAGAGAAGATCTTTTTCATAGATTGAATGTTTTTAATATAGGAATAAAACCATTAAATAAAAGACCCGAAGATATTCCATTGATAATAGAATATTTTTCGGAAAAAATATCTAAAAACTATAATTTAAAAAAAATAAATTTGGAATCACATTATAATTATTTGATAAATTACAGTTGGCCAGGCAATGTTAGAGAACTGAGAAATTTAATTGAAAGAATAGCAATTTTATCTCCGGGCAGTAGTGATGAAAAAATATTAAGTATAGTAAAAGAGTCTATGAAATCTTCAGAAGAAAAAACTTTTGATGTAAAAGATACACTTTCAATACCTTTAAAAGAAGCAAGAGAGAATTTTGAAAAAGAATATTTAACAACTCAATTAAAAAAATTTGGTGGAAATATATCTAAAATGGCTAAATTTATTGGAATGGAAAGATCAGCTTTGCACAGAAAATTAAAAACTCTAGGTGTTAAAGGATTAAATTAAATGAATATAATCGTTTGTGGTGCTGGAAGAGTAGGCTATACAATTGCCAAATTGTTAAGTGAACAAAATCAGTCTATAACTGTTATAGACCAATCAAGTGAAGATATTCAAAAAATTAACGATGGTCTCGATGTTAAAGGTATAGTTGGAAAAGCCACATACCCTTCTGTTCTGGAAAAGGCAAATGCTTCAGAAGCAGATATGATAATAGCTGTTACAAAAAATGACGAAATCAATATGTTAATTTGTCAAATTGCATATACTGTTTTTAATATCCAAAAAAAAATAGCGAGAATTAGATCTAAAGATTACTTAAACCCCAAATATTCAAAAGTTTACAGTAAAGAAAACTTGCCAATAGACGTAATCATTTCACCCGAAATAGAAATTGCTAAATCTATTCAGAGAAAATTAGAAGCACCAGGCGCCCTAGATAATGTTAATTTTGCAAAAAACAAAATTAGATTACTCGAAATATTGGTCGAACAAAATTGCCCTCTTATTAATATACCCCTAAAAGATATAACAAAAAAATTTCCTAAATTAGAAGCAAACATACTTGGTGTTATCAGAAATGAAAAATTCATAATATTGAAAAAAAACGATGTTATGAAAAAAGACGATAAAACCTATGCGATTATTAATTCTGAACAAATGCAACAAACTCTTTTAGCTTTCGGTCATAAAGAAAAAATATCAAAAAAAATTCTAATAATAGGAGGAGGAAATATAGGTTTTAATTTAGCTAAAAATATTGAACAATCTTTTGATGATGTGAGAATTAAAATTATTGAAAAAGATAAAAGTAGGGCAGAACTTATTGCAAATGAATTGAATAATTCAATAGTTATTAATGGAAATGGTCTTGATGAAGATGTTTTGACCGAAGCGAATTTAGATGAAATTGAAACTGTAATAGCACTTACCAATGATGATGAAGACAATTTAATGGTAAGTGTTTTAGTTGAAAAATTTTCAAAAGACAAAAGAACTATGGCGCTCATAAACAAACCAAATTACACTTTATTGCAATCGTCTTTAAAAATAGATGATTTGATTGATCCTAGAATGAATACAGTGTCAAGTATATTGAAACATGTACACAAAGGAACAATAGAAACTGCTTACACCATTTTGAATGGAGAATATGAAGTAATAGAAGCTGAAATAATTGAAACTTCGGAACTTATAAACAAAGAACTTAAAAATACAGATTTGCCTGATGAAATTAGAATAGGTGCAATTTTAAGAGATAAAGATGTAATAATTCCAAGATCAAATTTTGTTTTTAAAAAAGACGATATTGTTGTTTTTCTTGCTAAAAGAGATCAATTATCAGTTGTTGAAAACATGTTTCGAATTAGTTCATTTTAAAAAATTAAATGAGCAGATTTAGTTTAATTTATTTATGTATATTTTCTTTTGTTATTTCAATACTTTCTTTTTTTAACATTATTTATTCAAATTATTTCAATTTATATTTAAACATAGATAGTTATGTTTATTCATTAATAATTTCCTTTTTATTTAGTTTAATTTTTCTATTAATAAAAAAAAATCAAGAATACAAAATTAGCATTTATGAAAAAATTATTACCGTTTTCTTAGGATATATAATTTTACCATTTTTTATAGCAATACCATATTATTTTAGTATTTTTAATATAACATTTATAAATGCATATTTCGAAGCTGTTTCGGGATTCACATCAACGGGTTTTTCTATTTTTGAAAATATAAAGCATCTTGATGAAAGTTTAATATTGTGGAGATCCACCTCTCAATGGATTGGTGGTTTATATTTTTTATTTTCTATAATACTATTAATTGATATATTTGATGTTAATTTAAAAAAACCTTTAACTACCCTCTTATCATTTAATACCTCCGAAACTTTAAAGCAATCAGCTAAGATATTTATCCTGTACACTTTTTTAACATTTGGTATTTTTTTAATATTGAATATTTTTAATATTCGATCATTTAATTCTTTTAATCTAGCAATGACAATAATTTCTTCAGGAGGTTTTCTTCCAACTAATAGTCTAGACATTATATTAAACTCAAAAACAAAAGCAATTGTCTTATCTTTTCTAATGCTTGTATCTTTTTTTAGTCTCTTTTTAAGTTATAATTTGTTTACATTTAAAAAAAAAAATCTTAGTTTTTTTCAAGAAGATTTTTACCTTTTAATTTATTTATGTATTGTAGTCTTGTTATTTTTTTTTCTATTTAATAATTCTAATAGTTTTGGTGAAACATTTTTATCAATAATTAGTAGTATCTCAAATATAGGAATATCTTTAAAAGGTTCTTATCAAAATTCTTCCTTTATTTTTCTAATTTTAACAATAATTGGTGGTTCTTTCTTTTCAACAAGTTCGGGTATTCGTGTTGTAAAAATTTATTCACTTTTTAAATTTTCTATAAATGAACTTGCATCACATGCCAAACCACTAAATGTTTATGTTAATAAATTGGAATTCTCAGGTTCAAAATTAGAAACAATAGATATAAATAAATATTTTATTTCAGTATTAATATTTATATTTTCACTATTAATGTTGTCATCATTATTGACAATTTCAGGAATTGATCTAGAAAGTGCATTTAAATTAGCAATTTTGACACTTATGAATACGGTTAATTCTAGCATTCATGGACTAAATGATTTTAATTTTAATGAACTACAATATTTTACTAAGTATTTCTTAGTTATATTTATGATAATCGGAAGAGTTGAATTATTGACTTTATTAATAATTTTAAAAAAATTTCTTTTTAAAAATTGAATTAGTATTATAAAACATAAATAATTTTGCGCTCTTAGCTCAGTTGGATAGAGCATCGGTTTTCTAAACCGAGGGTCGAAGGTTCGAATCCTTCAGAGCGCGCCAATAAATCCAAGGCTTTTTAGCCATTCATACTTTCGCATATTAGCTTTTGACACACTGTGGACACAACCAAGGTGAAAAAATGCAGATAAGAAAGAGAAATGGTAAATGGAGTGTTCAGATAAGAAGGAGAGGTTTTAAGAATTTATATAAAACTTTTGAACAAAAATCCGATGCTCTAAAGTGGAGTAAGCAAACAGAAGTGTCTATGGATCAATCAAGATTCAAAGATACAACAAATGCATCTAAGACAACATTGAAGTCGGTTTTAGAGAGACATTTAACTGAGAGAATATCTGTTGTTCGTGAACCCATGAAAGAGCGTGCAAGGTTTAACTCAGTTTGTAAATCAAAGATTGTAGATAAATACTTGTCAGAACTGACACCAGATTTATTTGCTAAATATCGCGATGAAAGAAAAAAAGAAGGAATATCTAATGCAACAATTGTCCGTGAGTTATCCTTTATGAGTGTTGCAATTACTAAAGCCATAAAGATTTATAACTGTTGGCTACCTGAACATCCTATTACGAACGATATTAAACCTAAAGAAGCTGCACCTAGAAATAGACGCTTAGAAGAAGATGAATTGAAGCGACTATTAATATTTTGCAAAGAGAAAAAAATATACTGGTGTCCAATGATAGAGTTTGCAATTGAAACAACAATGCGCTTGAACGAGCAACTTACTTTAACATGGAAGAACATAAACCTTAAAGACATGACAATTAAAGTTTTAGCAATGCATTCAAAAACTGGTGTTGATAGAGTTATTCCATTAACACCAAGAGCGCTTGAGCTTTTGAAGAAAATGCCTCGATCATTAGACGGTAGAGTGTTTCCATTGTCTTACAATAACTTCAACAGAACATGGAGAGCCATATGTAAAAAAGCATCTATACAAGGTTTGCGTTGGCATGATCTCCGTAGGGAAGGTTGCTCAAGACTCTTAGAGAGAGGATTAAGTATCAGTGAAGTGCAAATGTTTACTGGACATAAAACAGTAAGCTTAATGTTGAATACTTATTCATCACATAATCCCAAAACTGTGGCTAAAAAACTGAATGCCTAAAAAACGAAAAGCCAAATTTATCATGGATCAGGGGAGCAAGTATGTCCAACGCAGACGCAGGTACACTTATAAATTCGTGGAACCTAAGAAGTTAAAGAAGCTAAAGAACTGGTTCTATTTAAAGCTACTCAGAAAGAAGCTAAGAATATTTCCAAGACGCTTGCACGTATGGAAAGAGACGGCACGATCAGAGGTGGCAAGATTTATGGAACTTACGCCTTGAATGAAGCATATCCAGAAGATCT
>Ga0187827_10000516_pt1 | contig 60510 bp, 54 predicted proteins | sample ETNtaG_39_FD_167969 | JGI IMG/M metagenome (GOLD analysis project Ga0187827, IMG submission 167969) | Marine microbial and viral communities from oxygen minimum zone, Eastern Pacific Ocean - ETNP2014_SV_150_PacBio MetaG (Illumina Assembly) | ecosystem: Environmental > Aquatic > Marine > Hypoxic... | reverse complement strand
TAGTTGACCCGGCTAGATCGAGTAGATTCAGGGTTCTCAGGCATTATTCATGGGTCAAAATTCGATGCAAATATACGCGGATAATGGATCAATTTTGCGTGCAATTTAACACTCCAGGGTCTCACCAAGTAGCGGTTTGTCACGCATAGGTAGAAGTAATTGAACCACGAAGGCCTTGTTTTTTCGGGGGGCCTTTGTATTGTCTATATCTGCCAACACCTGCTCTAACTCTGTTGCATCAGTCAATCGAACTGGTCCGCGTATCCCGCGATCGGCTAAAACCTTAAGCAGTTTTTCTTCATATTCCTTTTGAGTTGTTTGAGCGATACCTGCCGTAGCTACAAGAAAAATCGTAAAGCCATCGGGGACAAAGTCAAAACCATAATCGCGATAGAGTCCATTCAATTTGATTTCGGTCGCACAAAATGACGAGGCCTGAATGGCTATTTTGCATTTCGATTCCAAATTGGTAAGAACTTCCGAGAATTCGACCTCTCTCCCAAATAGAACACTTTTCTCGATTTTGAGCGCGTCAATGAGTGTTAGCGTTCGATCCAACAACGCTCTGTCTCCAAATCCGTTCGGCCGTTTTCGACCGGCGAGTATCTTTCTCTCTGCCTCTCCAGACGGATCAATTTCTTCTCTATTAAGATCAAAATACATCCTCCGAGGACTTGCGCTAATCGCAGAGTTTTGGGGAGAGATCCACAGCCTGGAGAGCGAGAATCCATCCACAAATTCGAGTTTCGCCGCAAAACTTTTTCGCTCTGATACCCGCCAGGCGTAGATACTGATTCCGCGATGAGCCGTTTCGAAGCCCAAGGCTCGAAGGGCTGCTTCACATTCATCGCGCCAATTTGACGGGCGACGCAATTCTATTGCTGCAATTCCAGCTTGCACTCTTGCCATGCTTCGGCCTCGCTTCACGGGTGTCTTTCTGCATTCTAGGAGAATACAGATCGAGACGCTTGTCCCAAGAATCGTCATTGTACGTCGTCAAACCATCCTGGACAAAGCTAGCCCTGATTTAAGAGACACATTAGCTCATCTGGGTTAGTGATTTAGCCTTATTATCGTAATGCATCTGTCGGCGCATAGCCAAGGTGCTCATTTTAATCTGCTCTCGCTTCTCCAATATTTTCTGCCCACGACCATAATATACATCCGCAGGAGTCAGGTTATCCAGTGACTCATGATATCGCTCATGGTTGTAGTAGTTTACGAACCGCTGTAAATGCTCCTGTAGCTCGCTGGGGAAGTAGTAGTTATTCAGAAGAATCTGATTCTTCATCGATAAGTGTTAGTGCTCACACGGCGGCACAGATCAGCTATTCAGCTGTGCTGTCTTCACCACGAAGGCCTTCCAGTACAATGCGAATTTTCTCTTCTATTGAATTGCATTGAAAATTGACCCAGGATTTGCAGTAATAGTTGACCCGGCTAGATCGAGTAGATTCAGGGTTCTCAGGCATTATTCATGGGTCAAAATTCGATGCAAATATACGCGGATAATGGATCAATTTTGCGTGCAATTTAACACCAGTTGAACTCAAAACCGGGTTTGGTTGATATGGGATGAATTCCCAGGACATCAAAGCGACAAATCCAATGGGCGTATGCGCTATGGTTCAGTAAATAGTGTTGGGCACAGCGTCGGAGCTTTGCTTGCTTGCGTACGGTTACGCTTTCAATTGCTGAGCCAAAGGTAGCCCCTTTGCGATACCTTACTTCCACAAACACTAATTGATTTTTGTCCGTCAAGATTAGATCAATTTCTCCAGCACGGTACTGGTAATTCTGTGTTATCGGTTGCAAACCCCTTGATTGAAGGAATTTGTTACCCAGGGTTTCCTGTTGCTTGCCAAAGGCTCTGGTGCTTTGTGGACCAAATAAATGCACAAAATCACTTCCCTGTGATTGGTATCTGTGATCCAGGCGAGTCGGCTATTCGATCACTATAGCCATGCCATCAACAAAACGTGCCGCTTGCAGCACCCGTTGGATGCGCTGATTGCTCATGGACAAACTTCCTGTTGTACCTTGTAGTGTATTCAGCTCTCCAGTCGCTAATTGCTGCAGACGAGGGTACATCCGAAAACTGTCCACACCCATGGCCCGCAGGCGTTGCAGCGGACCTTGTGAGAGACGCAAATTGTTGGCAATCTCGACTCTCAGTGGATCGATTTCATCCAGGACCCAGGGAGCGTCCGTAAAAATAATGCCATTCAGATCGCTATTTTCACTCTGATTGGATAAGCCGTCGTATATCGAAGGCATGGCATATACAGGAATGTCGCCGGCAAAATGAAACGCCAGTGTGGGTTTTAACTGGCGACCCTGTAAAGGATTGGCAATCAGAAAGATGAAATCAATATCATTACGGCGGCGCGGAGTAAATTCGACGTTGCTTCTCGGCAATAGTTCCATCAGTAGGGAAGCTCTTGCTTCACTCGAATCGATGGCCATTAATTGCTTTATCACATCTGAATAATCACTATCACCTGAAAAAGTTGCAGTTGAAACCAGCTTTCCTCCGAGTCGCTGCCATTCCTCCGCAAAAATTGCTCGCAGCCTTTGATCTTCACTACCCAGCGGAGTAAGTATGGCCGCATTTCTATGACCAGCTTGCCAGGCCATGCTGGCAGCCTGAATAATTTCGTCTTCTGGCGCCAACCCGAATTGATAGAGATTTGCTGGCGTGTATTGCGTGTCGTCCACATAATTCAGTGCGAGGGTGGGTACCGGTAATTCCGGGCGTTGTTGTAGCTGATTTACTAGTTCCTTATCCACGGGGCCAATGATCAGATCTGCACCACGTGCAACGGCACTGTCATAGAGTGGATTAACGTTTACCTGGTTGCTGCTGTCAATAATTGTGATACGTGGCACTTCACGGCTTACATTCAGCGCCTGGTAGTAAGCGCTGAAAAAGCCTTCCTGGATCGCATTGCCATACTGCTCCTGTAATGGCAACAAAAGCACGATGTGTTTGGGTCGCTGATCCCAGATTAGTTGCAATTCAACCAGTAGGCTCGGCAAAGAGACTACGGCCGGGTGGCTTGCCCAAACTCTCTGCCAGCGCAAAATGGCATCTAACTGGGCTTTGATACTGTGCTGCTCGGCACTTATCACTATAGCCAGTTCTAACCAGCCTCGGCTACTGTATGAATCCGAGTTACTTGCCATGTCATTCAATTCAGACTGATTAAGCCGTTGTAGCGAAGCCCAGATGTTGTCGTGCAAATCAGGTAAATTCGATGTATTGACAGATGTTGGCAGAGCCATGAATGTTTCGGCAGCTTCCCTCGCCTGATTGTTTGCAAGTAGGGCATTCGCCTGCAGGCGAATAAGCTGAGTCTGAAGCAACGGATCGATAACCTCAGTGTTGATTAAATCTCCCGTTAGCCAGTCCAATGCAATCTGTGGTTGATTCTGGCGTAGGGCAATATCAGCCTGTATCAGGGCGATGCGGTATTGCAGGCGGGAGGGTAGCGTCTCGGCGCGGTTAATTCGTGCAATCGCTGCGGGGACCTGTTCTGATTGCCCATTTTGCAGCATTAACTCTATTGCAGTGACTAATGCGACTTCCGCTGCCGGCGAGGGCAGCGTTCGGGCACTTGCCAATAATCCTGCAATGGAGGTTGGTTCAGGCGCTGTCTCTTGCGGTATCACCTGCTCGGTGACAGGGTTTGAGGCGCAGCCAGCCAGCACCAGAATAATGACTGGTAGCAGCAAGTAATGGACAAGTTTTCGCAGTAGTGACATGGCCTGGACAAGCAATGGCGTTATTAAAGAGAGTCGAGAAAGTGACCGAGCTCAATTGGTGCCTATCCCTAAAATAGTGTCGTATTAGACGCTATGTATGGATGGGCACTATCCAATAGATTAATACAGTTCGATAGAGTCGGCAATTTTTTAGCAAATATTGTAAATACCACGACTATTATTTAGGAGAGGCAAGTTTTGCTCCCATGATGGATAATAGTCCAGCCTGAAAATAAACAAACAAACCAGTCCAAGCAATACATTCATATTCATCATGACAAGCGTCAGTGAACAATCAGCCTCGCTCTACATAGTAGCCACTCCAATAGGAAACCTGCAGGATGTCTCCGCACGGGCCATCGAAGTATTGCAAGCGGTAGACCTGATAGCGGCTGAGGATGCCCGACACAGTGCGGTATTGTTGCAGCATTTTGATATCAGAACGCCAGTAAAGTCCTATCATGATTTCAGTAATGACGCCCAGGCGGAAAAATTGCTTGAGAAGGTTAAGCAAGGGCAATCCGTTGCACTAATCTCTGATGCGGGCACACCACTCATTTCAGATCCAGGCTATAAACTGGTTAGACTGGCCCGGGCGAAGGGTATCACCGTTACGCCAATACCCGGTGCCAGCTCGGTAATTGCAGCGATTAGTGTGGCAGGGCTGGCCAGTGACAGGTTCGTCTTTGAAGGCTTCTTGCCAGCGAAATCCGCTGCCCGACAGAAGCAACTGGATAGCCTGGTAGCGGAAACCCGCACACTGGTGTTCTTCGAATCACCCCATCGAATAGTAGCGAGTTTGCAAGATTTTCTATTGGTTTTTGGTAAAGACAGGCAAATCTTCATTGCTCGGGAAATGACCAAAAAGTTTGAAACGTTCAATCTGGCTAGTCTCGAGAAAAGTGTGGAGTGGGTGGAGCGCGATACTAATCAGCAGAGAGGTGAGTTCGTTCTGGTGCTGGAAGGAGCCGATCCCAGGAACTCCGACGTTTTAATCCAACAAAGAGCGATGGAGATTGTTAGTCTGTTGCAAGCGGAAATGCCCCTCAAAAAAGCCGTAACGATTGCTGCTCAGATATCTGGTGCAAGGAAAAATGCTCTGTACAAAGCAGCACTTGCCCAATAAAGACTGAGGTTAATTACATCAATTGTAGAGCCCGCTTGCTATTAACGATAGACAGATAACGGCAGTGGGTACTCTTGAATTGGCCGATCATCTCCTTTAGGCTGGACCCAAGTCAGCTGGACAATTGCTGTTTTCAATTCTTTGCTTATCGATCTTCGGTAAATGAGGAGGAAAACAGAGGAAAGTCCGGGCTCCATAGAGCAGGGTGCCAGGTAACGCCTGGGGGGTGTGAACCCACGGCAAGTGCAACAGAAAAGATACGCCTGGTCTCGCGAGAGCGCAGGTAAGGGTGAAATGGTGCGGTAAGAGCGCACCGCGCGGCTGGTAACAGTCCGCGGCAAGGTAAACCCCACCCGGAGCAAGGCCAAATAGGAATCTGATAGTGTGGCTCGCACTGGATTCGGGTAGGCCGCTACAAGCCTGTGGTGACACAGGTTGCAGATGAATAATTGTCCTCGACAGAACCCGGCTTACAGGCTGACTTACCTCTTATTCTTTCCCGACCATTCGATTGGCCCCCAATCAGGCGCCTTAACTGGCTATCCCGGTCTATTTCCTGCCAAAAAATCAAGTAAATAGTGCTTGCACATAGGCATTTGTGGCCCTATAGTGTGTCCTTGTGGCGAAAAGTGGCAAAATTTGTTGAAAAGTGGGTCATGGTGGAAGTTTAGGTAGAAAATCACCCACCAGCTGATTTTGCCGAAAATAACGGGGGCAACACGTGTTTCGCGGCATTAATACCATCAATCTGGATGCGAAAGGGCGTATGGCCATGCCTGCGCGCTACCGTGAGCAGCTGATTAGTCACTGCGGTGGTCACCTTGTGGTCACGATTGATACCAACAACCGCTGCCTGCTGCTTTATCCACTGCAAGAGTGGGAGCACATAGAGCGTCAAATTGAATCTCTCCCCAGTTTTGACCCGATGTCGCAAAAGGTCAAGCATCTTCTGATCGGTCATGCCAATGATCTTGAATTGGACGGCAGTGGCCGCATTTTGTTGCCGCAGGAATTACGTTTTCACGCACAGCTTGAAAAACATGTTTGTCTTATTGGTCAGGGTAAAAAGCTGGAGATCTGGAGTCAGGATAATTGGGCAGGTCAGAGAGATCAGTGGTTGACAGAATCCTCCGACGGGGAGGAGCTGCCAGAAAAATTACAGTCTTTGTCGTTGTAAAGGTAGAGCCGACTTATGCCTGCTAATTCGCAACATGAAACCGTGTTATTGAATGAAGCAGTAAATGCATTGTTAGTGGAAGAACAGGGTTTCTATATTGATGCAACATTTGGCAGGGGTGGACACAGTAGCGAACTACTTAGGCGGCTGGGCGCAGCAGGAAGTTTATTAGCTATTGATAGAGATCCACAGGCTGTAAAGACAGCCAATGTGCTGGCGCAGAGTGATAAGCGATTTCAAATAGTGCACGCAGCATTCTCGCAAATGGAGGAGATAGCAGCTAAACAGCATGAGCCAGGAACCATCAACGGGATACTTTTTGACCTTGGTGTTTCTTCTCCTCAACTGGATGAAGCAGAAAGAGGTTTTAGTTTTACCAACGATGGCCCCCTAGATATGCGTATGAATCCTAATGAGGGCTTCAGCGCGGCACAATGGATCAATAGCGCTTGTGAGAAGGATATTGCCGATGTGTTGTATCAATTGGGTGAAGAGAGACATTCCCGCCGAATGGCCAGAGCGATAATAGCGGCGCGCGTTGAGGAAGAAATAGTAACCACAGGTAAATTGGCGGAAATTGTAAAGCAGGCAAACCCAGCCTGGGAAAAAGGTAAGCATCCAGCAACCCGGGCATTTCAGGCAATACGGATTTTTATTAACCGTGAACTCACTGAATTGGAAGCCGGTTTGCAGCAAGCACACAAACTACTGAAGGTTGGAGGCAGATTGGTAGTGATCAGCTTTCATTCGCTGGAAGACAGAATAGTCAAGAAATTTATCTCCGTGCAGACTAAGGGGGATAGCTATCCCCGCGATTTGCCTGTGCCCTATGACCAATTGAGACCAACATTAAAGTCAGTTGGCAAGCCGGCAAGAGCACAGACAGTTGAAATACAGAAAAATCCGCGAGCAAGAAGCGCGATTATGCGGGTTGCAGAAAAGATTGCCTGATATGAGATATCGTGGATCAAGGGTATGGGTGCAGCAATAAAGAGAAGAGCAAGCAGAAACAGGAAAACAAGCAATAAACCACCGACCTTGCTGGAGTGGGCTGGCATGCTTAAACCCGGGGCAGCAGCATTGGTGTTGTTATTAGCTGTGGCTTTGGCATCAGGTCTTTCTGTGGTGTACACGACCCACAAAAACCGTTTTGCATTTAACGAGTTGCAGCAGCTCAAAGATCAAGCAAACCAACTGCAGGTTGAGTGGGGTCAGTTGTTGATTGAGCAAAGCACCTTCGGTCTGGAAGGCAGGATCGAACAAAAAGCAATCGAAGCTTTACAAATGCATGTGCCAGAAATAACAAATATTGTAATGGTGAGTCATGAATAGAGACGAACCTCAATCATTTTTTCAGGACTGGCGGCTTTATCTTATCCTGTTTTGCATGGCCCTGTGTGTGGGAGCGATCGTCTGGCGAGTGAGTACTTTGCAAATCCTGGAGCGGGACTTCCTGCAAGGTGAAGGAGATGCAAGAACAATTCGCACAGTTCCCATAGCGGCTCACCGCGGCATCATTACTGACCGCAATGGTGAGCCTCTGGCCGTTAGTACTCCGGTCAAGTCAATCTGGGTTAATCCGCAGGAGATCGCAGGGGAGCCACAGTCTATTACTTTGCTGGCTGAAGCGCTGAATCTCAACTCTGAGGTATTGATAAATACCATTAAAAACAATTCAAGTCGGGAATTTCTCTATGTAAAGAGAAGATTGCCGCCGCTGGAGGCGGAGCTAATCCTGGCAATGGATATTGATGGTGTTTACACGCAGCAGGAGTACCAGCGATATTACCCGCAGGGAGAAGTTACCGCTCATTTGGTTGGTATAAGCAATGTCGATGATGTCGGTCAGGAGGGGCTGGAGTTGACTTACGATGAGTGGTTGAGAGGCGTGCCCGGTCTGCGCCAGGTCATGAAAGATCCACGAGGTCACATCATCGAAGAATTGAATACAATTCAAACAGCCCAACCCGGTAAAAATCTTGAACTGAGCATCGACTTCCGATTACAAAACCTGGCCTACCGGGAATTGAAGGCCGAGTTCATCAAGCGCCGGGCGAAGTCTGCATCCATTGTGGTGCTCGATGTCGATACCGGTGAAGTCCTGGCGATGGCTAACCAGCCATCCTATAACCCACATAACAAAGACACTATGACGGATTTCAGTGTGCTCAGAAATCGTGCTGTGACAGATGTGTTCGAGCCCGGATCGACCGTCAAGGCCTTCACCATAGCAGCTGCCCTGGAAACCGGGTTATTCCAACCGGATACAGTTATCGATACCACTCCTGGCTGGATGATGATTGGCAGAGACGAAGTCAAGGACATATTTAACTACGGAGTACTGGATGTGGGCAGAGTCATCACCAAATCCAGCAATATTGGCGCCAGTAAAATAGCTCTGGAAATCGGCGCAGAGCCGATACGCAATATGTTAGAACGGGTCGGCTTTGGTCAGCCCACAGGCACCGGTTTTCCGGGCGAACGGGTTGGCATTCTGCGTAATCCCGGACGCTGGAGTCGCATTGAGGTGGCAACACTTGCTTATGGTTATGGTCTTTCTACTTCAGCACTGCAATTGGCACAAGCTTACGCAGTATTAGCTGACAGTGGTATGAAAAAGCCGGTTTCCTTATTGAAGCTGACCGCGGAAGAGCTTGCCGCCCAGACTCGGACAAGTGTAATCAGCAAGATAATTAATTCCCAGGTCGTTGCCATGCTGGAAACAGTCGTGGATTCCAACAGAGGCGGCAGTGCAGTCGAGGCTAATGTGCCCTTTTATACCGTGGCAGGGAAAACTGGTACGGCCCATGTTGTAGGTGAATTTGGCTATGAAGAAAATTTACACAACTCCCTCTTCGTGGGCATGGCGCCAGCGAGCAATCCAGAAGTTGTAGTGGTAGTGGTCATTAATGAGCCCAAAGGTGATGAACATTATGGCGGGCAGGTAGCGGCTCCAGTTTTTTCAAAGGTGGTAGCAGGTGCAATGCGCATTCTTAATATTGCGCCTGATATTGTTAAAGGTAATGACTTGGTAGAGCTTACCTCTCTGTGAGCAGGTGACTATGAATACGGCCGAACAATTGTCTACGAACACATCACTTATCGATTTGATTTGCGATCTGGTCATCTTGCCAGACCCAATTCCACTGGAACTCGAAACCAGAGTGACTGGCATACAGATGGATAGTCGCCTGTTGCATAAGGGTGATTTGTTTATTGCCTGCTTTGGTCACAATCATGACGCAAGGAATTATATCGATGAGGCGATCGAGCTTGGTGTGTCGGTAGTACTGGCCGAATCGGGTGACAAATGGCGAGGCATAGAAATACGCAAAGGTGTACCAATTATTGCCATGGATAATCTGTCCGCGAAGATCAGTGAGATTGCCGGCAGATTTTACAGCTATCCCAGCAGCAAATTGAGTGTAGTGGGCATCACAGGCACTAACGGGAAGACAAGTTGCAGCCAATTCCTGGCACAGGCATTAACTTCCATCGGATATCAAAGCGGCATCATCGGGACGCTTGGTTATGGCATCTATGGGGAACTGAATGAGACCAAGCTAACTACCCCCGATGCTGTATTCACCCAAATGGCTTTAGCCGAAATGGTAAGAGACAATATCGAGCCGGTAGTTATGGAAGTCTCCTCAGTGGGCCTGCATCAAAAGCGGGTAAAAGAAATAAAGTTCGACACAGCAATTTTTACCAATCTTACCCGTGACCACCTCGATTACCACAAGAGCATGGAGTCCTATGCCGATACGAAGCGAAAACTGTTTACTGCAGAGGGACTCAAGACGGCGGTAATTAATCTTGATGATACCTATGCTCTTTCCATACTGAACAGTATCTCAAAAAATGTTGACGTTTATACTTACAGCCTGAATAACCCGATTGCGGCCGTTTATGCCAGCGAACTCACTCTTACCCGCCAGGGCTTTGCGGCGAATATCAGCACACCCATTGGTAATGGGCGTATCAGTGGGCAGTTAATCGGCTATTTTAATTTAAGTAATCTACTGGCCGTCATAGCCACACTAATAAGTTACCTGTCACGTCGCGGCTCGATCGACATCGACAGAATTTTCTCCTGTGTGTCGAACCTGAAACCGGTGACCGGGCGCATGGAAATAATAGGCGACAGCTCGGATATTACGGCTGTAGTGGATTATGCGCATACGCCCGATGGACTGAAAGCCGCCTTGACCGCACTTCGTGACCATTTTGATGGGGCTATCTGGTGCGTATTTGGCTGTGGTGGCAATCGTGATAAAGGCAAACGACCCATGATGGGTGAGATTGCGGAAACCTATGCCAATCATTTAATTATCGCCGATGACAATCCAAGGAATGAGGAGGGTGATGAAATTGTGCAGCACATTCTCAGTGGCATTGGCGACAAATCCAGAGCCAGTGTGCTGCGTGACCGAGCTGAAGCAATTGCCTACGCAATAGAACACGCCGCATCAGGGGATGTTGTACTGGTAGCCGGGAAAGGGCATGAGACGTATCAGGACATAGGTGGAAATAAGTTGATCTTCAGCGATGCAAATCAGGTTCGACTTGCTTTGCAAAAGCGCGGCAAAGAATAGAGGCACCTCTGATTAATTGCATACGGTCTCTGGCCTACAGGCTGTTTCGCAATCAAGGCGCCATTTTGAAGGCATGCGTCCGCCTGTCGAAAACTGTCAACGCGGAGTGCGGAACAGCCTGTAGGCCCCGAAGGGCGTGCCCTGAAGCGCACAGTTGCGGTGTTGCACTTCTTGCCAAGGGCTACGGCCATCGCCTACAAGGATGTAGGTGAGGGGCGTGAGCCGGGAGCGGAAGCTTTGCCGACGAAGCGCGTCTTGCACCTGCACGCTTCAGATCACGCAGAGGCCATATGCAATTAATCAGAGGTGCCTAAATATGCGCGGGAACAGGTTTTGATTGGACAGATGACACTCTCTGCACTGGCTTTGAATATGAATGGAAATAGCACTCACGGTGATGCTGTTTTCGATTCAGTATCAACCGATACCAGAAAATTGCGTGAGGGTGATTTGTATATTGCGTTGGTCGGAGAAAATTTTGACGGTAACCAGTTTGTCGGACAGGCGTGGGAAAAAGGTGCAAGCGGGGCGATTGTCAGTTCAGAGCAAGACTGTGAACTGCCACAATTAACCGTTGTCGATACGCAAATGGCATTGGGGGAACTGGCTTCACTCAATCGACAAAGAAGCGAGGCCAAACTGATCGCACTGACCGGAAGCCAGGGAAAAACAACAGTTAAAGAAATGATTGGCGCTATTCTCAGCGTAGGAGCACGCACATTAACAACCAGGTCCAATTTGAATAACACGATAGGCGTACCACTGACCTTGCTGGAGTTAACCGAGGCACATCAATTTGCGGTTGTTGAGATTGGAGCCAATGCCCCTGGTGAAATTGCTTATTGTGTGAAACTGGTTGAGCCTGATATTGCGTTAATTACCAATGCAGCAGCCGCTCATTTGGAAGGATTCGGCGATTTGCATGGCATTGTTCAGGCCAAGGGTGAAATCATTGATGGTCTGAAAGAGGGTGGGGTACTACTGTTAAACGCTGATGATAAAAATTTTGCTAGCTGGAAGCTGCGTGCTGGTGACAGGAAAGTGATTAGCTTCTCCGGCTCCGGTGAGAAGAGCGCAGATTATTTCGCTGTCGATATACAAGTGATGGGCAGAGAGGGCATTGCATTCCACCTTATGGGTCCTCAATCCAGTCTTGACATCAGACTGAATATGCTCGGTGCACACAATGTGGTAAATGCGCTGGCTGCAGCTGCTCTGTCCCTTGAAGCGGGAGCATCCAATGATGATGTTATCGCCGGGCTGGCTGGTCTGGAGTCAATCAAAGGTCGTATGAGCTCTCTGCCTGGAGTCAATAAAACCTGGTTAATCGATGATACATATAACGCGAGCCCGAGTTCATTCAGGGCAGCCATCGATGTGCTGGCAGCTTTTGAGGGCAGGAAGATACTCGTTGTTGGTGACATGAAAGAGCTGGGCCAGGAGACGGCTAGCGCGCACTGTGAAGTGGGTAAATATGCCAGGAAAAAACAGATTGACGATTTATTGTCTGTCGGTGAGATAAGCCATCTGAGTTCAACAGAACTCGGCGCCAACGGTAAGCACTTTCCCGACAAGGAGCAGCTTGTATCGGCTTGCAAGTCGATAATGGATACGAATACCGCCGTTCTGGTGAAGGGATCTCGCGGTGCAGGTATGGATGAAGTGGTCGCTGGTCTTGTTGCAAGAGAGGGTCTCTAGTGCTGGTTTGGATTTCAGAATACCTGATCCAATTGGATAGCGGCTTTGCGGTGCTGCAGTACATCACAGTGCGGGGTATTTTCAGCATACTCACGGCAATGGGCGTGTCTCTGCTGATTGGTCCTACCATGATCCGGCGCCTGAACTATCATCAGATCGGCCAGGTAGTCCGTGATGACGGTCCGGAAACACACTTTAGCAAGGCCGGTACGCCCACCATGGGCGGTGCCTTAATCCTGGTGAGTATCGCCATGAGCACACTGCTGTGGTCTGATCTGAGTAATCACTACGTCTGGATAGTGCTGCTGGTGACCATGCTCTTCGGTGCGGTTGGCTGGGTGGATGACTATCGCAAAGTATTTGAAAATAATACTGCAGGATTATCAGCGCGCTGGAAATTATTTTGGCAATCCCTAATTGGATTCGCGGCGGCTGTCATTCTCTATTACACCGCGTTTAGCCCGGTAGAGACCGACTACATCATCCCGTTTTTTAAAGACGTCGCCATCAATATGGGTGTGTTCTATATAGTGATTAGTGGCCTGATGATTGTGGGATTCAGTAACGCCGTTAATTTGACTGATGGTCTCGATGGCCTGGCGATACTGCCAACGGTAATGGTTGGGGGTGCCCTTGGCGTCATTGCTTATCTTGCCGGTAACACCGAATTTTCCACCTATCTTAATATTCCCTATGTTGTCGGTGCGGGTGAGGTTGTCATCTTCGCTGGCGCACTACTCGGTGCAGGCCTGGGTTTTCTCTGGTTTAACACCTACCCGGCGCAGATTTTTATGGGAGATGTCGGTGCATTGGCCCTGGGGGCTGCACTTGGTGTCATGGCTATCATTTCCCGGCATGAAATTATTTTATTTGTCATGGGTGGCGTCTTTGTCATGGAAACTGCCTCGGTAATTTTACAGGTGGCTTCGTTCAAATTAACCGGCAAGCGTATTTTTCGAATGGCTCCGCTGCATCACCATTTTGAATTAAAAGGGTGGCCAGAGCCTCGAGTTATCGTTCGGTTTTGGATTATCACGGTTATGTTGGTGCTGTTCGGATTAGCGACCCTGAAACTGCGGTGACAGACGAGGCTTTCACTCTGGTGAATACCGATATAAACGAGAAACTGAGTGTGATTGTGGGTTTGGGTGGTACGGGATTGTCATGTGCTAAATTTCTGGCATCTCGAGGTGAGAATTTCAAGGTAGTAGATAGTCGGGAAAAGCCCCCGGGATTGAGTGAGTTAAAACTAAATTATCCCACTGTGGAATGTGAGCTTGGTAATTTTTCCTTAGAGACTTTTCTTGCTGCTAAAGAGTTAATTGTTAGTCCGGGTATTAGCTTGAAAACTTCTGAAGTGGAAGCTGCGATGAACGCCGGTGTACTAGTTACTGGGGACATCGACATCTTTAGCAAGCTTGTCGATGCACCGATTATTGCCGTCACAGGATCCAACGGCAAAAGTACTGTCGTTGCCATGCTGGCACAGATACTGAAGGAAGCGGGAATCAAGTATGGCCTTGGTGGAAACCTTGATGGTGAAAATTTCAAACCGGCACTGGATCTATTAAGCGAAGATAAAAAACAAATGTATGTTCTTGAGCTCTCAAGTTTTCAATTAGAGACCACCACCAGCTTAGGCGCGGAAGTGGCTGTGTTATTAAATCTGAGTGATGATCATATGGATAGATATGAAAGTCTGGATGATTATCACCGAGCCAAGCAGAAGGTTTTTACTGGTTGCAAACAAATAGTGATCAATCGAGATAGTAGGCACAGTCGTCCTTCTGCAGATATCGATGTTACTACCTGGGAATTTGGTATCAGTCAGCCCAGCATAAATGGATTTGGTGTGCTGGAGGAAGATGGTGATCAGTATCTGGCGTATCAATTCGAGAAGATAGCTTCTACTTCGGAATTAAAAGTCTTTGGACAGCACAATATTTCAAATATTTTGGCTGCCGCCACCCTGGCTAAAGCAGTCGATATTCCGCTGGCAGCAATCGAAGCGGGAATTAAATCCTTTGCCGGATTGCCTCACCGGTGCCAGTGGGTTGGGAATATTTCCGGAGTGGATTTCTATAATGACTCCAAAGGCACGAATGTCGGGGCGGCAGTGGCTGCCATTGAAGGCTTGGGCCAGCGCATCAGCGGCCACATCCTGCTGATTGCAGGCGGTGTTGGTAAGGGCGGTGATTTCAAGTCCCTGGTGCCGGCAATTAACAAGTGGGGCAAAGAAGTGATTTTGATTGGTCAGGATGCGGTTGAAATCGCCTCCAGTCTTGATCCTGACCATCAAGCTTACTTTGCCAGTGATCTGCAGGATGCGGTAGGCGTTGCACTGAGTCATGCGGCACCGGGCGACGCGGTCTTGCTGTCACCGGCCTGCGCGAGTTTTGATATGTTTGAAAATTTTCAACACCGAGGCGAGGTGTTCATAGAATCTGTGGAGGGTCTGCAATGAGCATGTCAGCCACACTGGGTCGAAATACAGGAGGGCGGCGTGCAACTACTACCCAGACTCCAGCATCACTAAACTCTGTTCTGCTATTGGCGTTCGTTCTTCTGATGATTGGCATGTTGATGATGACCTCTGCCTCTATCGAATTAGCGAGCAGTCAATATGGCGATCCTTTTTATCATCTTAAACGTCAATTGCTGTTTGCCGCCATAGGCCTGTTCGTCATGGCTGCGACTTTGCAAGTGCCGGTTTCCTTCTGGAGAAAATCTGGTTGGTTCCTGCTAATGGCGTCCTTTGCACTCCTGTTATTGGTTCTCGTGCCAGGAATAGGAACAGTTGTTAACGGTAGTGCCCGCTGGATCGATTTGGGGCTCTTTCGCTTACAGCCCTCCGAATTGGCGAAAGTGTTTATCATTATTTATCTCGCAGCATTTCTTGAAAAACATTTAGCTGAGGTACGAGAGAGGTGGTCAGGATTCTTAAAGCCATTGCTGGTAATAGGCGCTGCCGTAATTCTGCTCCAGCTTGAGCCTGACCACGGTGCCATAGTTATTCTGATGCTCACCGCATTTTGCATGATTTTTCTTGCCGGAGCGAAACTCTATAGATTCCTGATAATTCTGGCACTGTGTGTAGGTGCTGTGGTTTCTCTCGCCATCATGGAGCCCTATGTGATAGTTCGGTTTTCATCGTTTCTTAATCCCTGGGCTGAAGAAAATGTCTATGCCGGAGGTTACCAGCTAACGCAGGCGTTAATCGCGTTCGGCAGGGGTGAGTGGCTGGGTGTTGGACTGGGCAACAGCATTCAGAAGTTGTACTTCTTGCCTGAGGCCCACAATGATTTCGTACTGGCCATCATAGGCGAAGAACTCGGCCTGTTGGGGGTTTTTCTCGTTATAGCACTGTTTAGCATGCTTATTTACAAGGCATTCGCAATCGGCAAACGGGCCCAGCAGGGCGGTAATTTATTCCACGCCTTTTTTGCTTATGGTCTGGCACTGCTATTCGCCGGGCAGGTCTTAATTAACGTTGGGGTGAATATAGGCTTATTACCCACCAAGGGATTAACGCTGCCCTTTCTCAGCTACGGCGGAGCGAGTCTTATCGTCAGCTGTTTCATGATTGCACTAATGGTGCGAATACAGTACGAAATTGAATGTTTTAGTCCAAAAGACATGAGTACAGGCAGCAAGCCATGATGTCTAAGGGTACGACAATTTTGATTATGGCGGCGGGCACAGGAGGGCATATTTTCCCAGCCTTATCTATAGCCGAGAAACTCAGACTGAAGGGTGTCACCACTAACTGGTTAGGCACTGCTCAGGGCATGGAAAACAAATTGCTCGAGGATTCTGATATCACACTGCATGCCATCAAGGTGAAAGGTGTTAAAGGAAAAGGAGTGACCAGGATGCTGCTTGCACCATTCATGATACTGGTTGCCACGATCCAGGCAATGCGGGTAATAAGCCGCATCAAACCGAATTGTGTCCTGGGTATGGGTGGATTTGTATCGGGCCCGGGCGGATTGGCAACAAAAATAATGGGGAAACGCTTGCTAATTCATGAACAGAATGCAGTCGCCGGTTTTACCAATCGTATTTTAAGTGTAATCGCTGATCGAGTACTGGAAGCATTTCCCAATACATTTCGCCAGCGTGACAAGGTCGTCTACACCGGCAATCCGGTGCGAGCTGAAATTTCAGCATTGAATTTAAATACTGGCAAGGCAATAGATGCAGATTGTGCACTTCGTATATTGGTGTTGGGGGGTAGTCAGGGTGCAGTCGCAATCAATGAATTAATCCCTGCAATGCTCTCTCTTTGGGATGGTTCGGGCAGACCTTCGGTACTGCATCAGGTTGGAAGTAACAACCTCAATCAGGCCAGGGAATCCTATATCGCCCGGGGTATTGAGCTAAATGAGCAGTGTGTGATTAAGCCATTTATCGACGATATGTCCAGCGCTTATGCCTGGGCCGATCTGGTTATTTGCCGGTCCGGAGCCAGTACAGTGAGTGAACTGGCAGTGGCCGGATTGCCCTCTATTCTGGTGCCATATCCTTATCATTCCGACCATCAACAAACCAGAAATGCGCTGTGGTTAAGCGATGCGGATGCTGCAATTGTACTGCAACAGGCCGCATTGACAGCACCATCGCTCACTGGAGTGATTGTTGATCTGGACCAGGATCGCGAACGGTTGAGTCAGATTGGCGAGAATGCCAGAAAGCTGGCCATAGTGGATGCCAGTGAAAAAATAGCGCAGCAGTGTATGGAGGTGGCAAGTGTCTAAAACTGGACCAATGCGTGCCATACCAGAGATGCGACGAATCAAGACGATGCACTTCGTTGGAGTGGGTGGCGCTGGAATGTGTGGCGTGGCTGAGGTGCTTCATAATCAGGGCTATCAGATTTCCGGTTCTGATATCAAAGAATCAGAAAATACCAGGCGACTGGAATCGCTAGGTGCGAAAATTTTTGTCGGTCATTCAGCGACCAACGTAAAGAATGCAGATGTTGTGGTGTATTCCAGCGCCATCGACCCTAAGAATGCTGAATTGGCAGAAGCGGCACGACTATCAAAACCAATTATCCCACGGGCAGAGATGCTGGCTGAATTGATGCGGTATCGGCATGCTATTGCAATCGCCGGAACCCACGGCAAGACGACTACCACAAGTCTGGTTGCTTCGTTGTTGGCAGAAGGTGGATTTGATCCCACTTTTGTAATTGGCGGTCTGTTAAACAGTGCCGGGGCAAACGCAAGATTAGGTGAGAGTAGATATTTAGTGGCCGAGGCTGATGAAAGCGATGCCTCGTTTATGCATCTGCAACCGATGGTGGCTGTCGTCACAAATATTGAAGCTGACCACATGGAAACCTATGGAGGCGACTTCAATAAACTAAAGAAATATTTTGTAGATTTTACCCACAATCTGCCCTTCTACGGTTTAGCTGTGCTGTGTATAGATGATCCTGCCGTGAGAGAAATATCGCCGCTCGTGTCACGGCCAAAGATTACCTATGGATTTTCTGCGGATGCTGATTTTCGTATTGAAAACTTGTCACAGCAGGAACAACAAACAGAATTTGAAGTCGCTCGACCAGGTCAGAGCGAGAATCTGAAAGTCAAATTGAATATACCTGGTGAACACAATGCCCTTAACGCAACTGCGGCCATAGTGATTGCAACAGACGAGGGTATTAGTGATGAATCCATCCGTCTGGGGATAAGTAAATTCTCCGGTGTCGGAAGACGGTTTGAGATACAGGGTGAATTTGAAATTTCTGCTGGGAAAGTACTCTTGATCGATGACTATGGACACCATCCCAGTGAAGTGGCGGCAACAGTGAAGGCCTTGCGAGCTGGTTGGTTGGATACTCGATTGGTGATGATCTTTCAGCCCCATCGATATAGTCGCACTAAAGATTTGTACGAGGACTTTGTTGATGTGCTGTCTGAGGTCGATGTATTGCTTTTACTCGAAGTTTATTCCGCAGGAGAGGAGCAAATAGCTGGTGCAGATTCGCGCAGCCTGTGTCGCAGTATTCGTTTACGCGGCAAAGTTGATCCAATTTATGTGCAGAAAGAAGAAGATGTGCAGAGCCTTTTGCATGACCTCCTACAGGACGGAGATATTGTGTTAACCCAGGGCGCGGGAAGTGTCGGCACGCTGGCAAAACAACTGGCTAATGAAGGTTTTACTACGTGAGGAGCCTTCGCTTAGTTAGATTTGAAACAGACGTCAAGAATTTTAGGAATGAGAACGATAAATAGACAACAGATAGTAAGCGACGTGGGGCGAGTTGTCGTACTAATGGGCGGATTATCTGCAGAGCGGGAAATATCGCTTGAAAGTGGAGGTGCCGCTATAGCTGGGCTACAACGATTGGGTGTGGATGCGGTTGCCATTGATGTGTCCCATGATGTAGCGGAGCAACTCTCTGCTCTCAGACCCATTTGTGCGCTCAATATGCTGCATGGAAGCGGTGGAGAAGATGGCGTGATTCAGGGTCTGCTGGAGACTATGGCTATTCCCTATACCGGAAGTGGTGTGTGCGCATCTGCCCTGGCGATGGATAAAGTGAAAAGCAAATTGCTGTGGCAGCAATTGAACCTTAGTACAGCCAGTTTCGTAATGCTTAATGAGGACTCAAATTGGAGTGCAGTCATCGGGACATTTGAACAGGTAGTTGTTAAGCCAGTTAACGGCGGTTCGAGTCTTGGCATATCTATTGTTGCCGATGCCGGAACTCTACAAGAAGGATTTGCAAAGGCCAGTAAATATGACTCCAAAGTAATGGCAGAAAAGTACATTGCCGGGGAAGAGTTTTCCGTTAGTGTTTTAGGTAATGAAGTTTTGCCTATAGTGCAACTAAAAACGAAGCATGAATTTTTTGATTTCGATGCTAAATATATTGCGGAAGATACACAGATAATATGTCCGGCAGAGTTAGAAGATGAGAAAGAAAAAGAGTTGATCTCGCTGGCGCAGGCTGCCTATGAAAGTCTGGGTTGTGACGGACTGGTTCGGGTGGATTTCATGCAGGATAAAAATGGTCGCTTTTATATCCTGGAGCTCAATACTGTTCCGGGCATGACTGAACACAGTTTTGTCCCGGCAGCAGCAAAGCAGGCAGGCATCGATTTTGATGAGTTGCTGTTAAGAATATTACAGGCCAGGAGAATAATTCAATGAGTGCTTATATCAAAAAAGCACAGGCCGAGAAAGAAATGAGTGGAATACGTCCTATGCGGAGGACTTATCCCAGCAAAAACCAGCCACTGAGGCCCAGGAATTCGCCAAAACGAATCCTGTGTTTGAACGTGGCTTTAATGGCTTCATTGGTGTTATTGCTGCAGCAGAATTTTCCGACCGTAGCAGCTTATTTAAATCGAACCATAATTGTGGTGCGGGTAGACAGCGAACTGCATCAGCTGCACCAAAACGAAGTAGGAGCAATGCTAGCGGAATATATGAGGAAGGGTTTTTTTAGCTTTGATGTGCGAGGTGCACAGCAAAAGCTAGAACAGCATCCCTGGGTGGCCAAGGCAGCTGTTAAACGCGTGTGGCCAGATGCGCTGGAAGTCGGCTTGATTGAAAAAATAGCTATCGCCCGGTGGGGTGGAGCAGATCTATTAAGTCAGTATGGCGAAATATTCAGGCCGGCAAATGGCGCGCAATCGGGGTCGCTGCCTAACCTCGTTGGCCCGGAAAACAGTCAATTTCAGGTTATGGAACAGTATCAATTACTAAGCCAATTGCTGATTCCCGCCGGGCTGAGGCTGGAGACCCTATCACTGAGCGAGAGAGGTAGTTGGGATCTGATACTTGATGATGACGTTAAAGTGACGGTGGGTAGGGTCGAAGTGATAGACAGGATTAAGCGCTTTATCGAGTTCTATGACGGAGAGATTCGTACTGATCCTGCACATATAGAGGCTGTTGACTTGCGCTACAGCAATGGAATTTCTGTTAGAAGAAAAGCGGATGATTTGAATGGGGTTGCCATTAGATGAAAGTGATGACTGTAGTACCGATTAAATCAAAATTTGGGTGTTGGATGCCTGGGGAATTCTCACGATGAACGATGTCGATAGGGAAAATATGATAGTTGGTCTGGATATTGGCACATCCAAGGTTGTTGCCATTGTCGGAGATATAAATGCAGATGGCTCCCTGGATGTCGTCGGTATTGGAAGTCGCCGTTCCAGAGGCTTGAAGAAAGGGACTGTAGTGAATATCGAGTCCACAGTGGAATCGATTCAACGGGCCATTGAAGAGGCCGAGCTCATGGCAGGTTGCCAAATTAATTCTGTGTATGCGGGTATTGCAGGAAGCCATATAAGAAGCATGAATTCCCACGGAATCGTCGCGATTCGAGACGGTGAGGTAATGAAACCTGACATTGAGCGGGTGATTGACGCGGCTCAGGCGGTAGCTATTCCGGCGGATCAAAAAGTACTGCACATCCTGCCACAGGAATACATTATCGATTCCCAGGAGGGTGTTAAGGAGCCCCTCGGTATGTCGGGTGTCCGGCTAGAGGCAAAAGTGCATCTCGTCACTTGTGCCATTAATGCCGTACAAAACATAGAAAAGTGTATCAAGCGATGCGGGCTTGAAACAAACGAAATTATTCTTGAGCAACTCGCATCGAGCTATTCGGTATTAACTGAAGATGAAAAGGAGCTCGGTGTCTGTTTAGTCGACATCGGTGGGGGCACTACCGACATAGCCATATTTACCGAAGGTGCCATACGACACACCGGTGTCATTCCAATAGCCGGGGATCAGGTTACTAATGATATTGCCATGGCGCTCAGAACGCCCACTGAAAATGCAGAAGAAATAAAAATCAAATACGCCTGTGCGCTGACTCAACTCGCCAGTGCCGAGGAATCGATCAAGGTACCGAGTGTGGGGGATCGTCCTCCCAGGGAATTGTCGCGTCAGGCCCTTGCTGAAGTAGTCGAACCACGCTATGACGAATTGTTCACACTGGTCCAGGCCGAGTTGCAGCGTAGTGGATTTGAAAACTTGCTGGCAGCGGGTGTAGTGCTCACTGGAGGGACCAGCAAAATGGAAGGTGTTGTGGATCTGGCGGAAGAAATTTTTCATGCACCAGTCAGGATCGGAACCCCTCATAAAGTCAACGGATTAGCCGATATTGTAAGGAACCCTATTTATTCTACGGGTGTTGGGTTGCTGCTTTATGGGCTGAAACAATATCAGGAAAGAGACGGGACAAGTCAAAAAAGAGAACCACAGGTACATCTGGTGGAGAGAGTAAAAAACTGGTTTCAAGGTAACTTCTAAATAAGGTCAAAACCCAAACGGTTGAAAATCTAGAATTTAAAGAGTAAGTAAGGGGGCTATATGTTTGAATTAGTCGAAAATGTATCACAAAGTGCTGTAATCAAAGTCATTGGCGTCGGTGGTGGCGGTGGGAATGCTGTATATCACATGATGAACAACGATGTAGATGGCGTGGATTTTATTTGTGCCAATACCGACGCCCAGGCTCTCAATAATCTGAAGGCTAAAACTATTCTGCAATTGGGTAGTGATATCACCAAAGGTCTTGGTGCTGGAGCAGATCCGGAAATTGGTCGACAGGCGGCATTGGAAGATCGGGATGAGATCGCCGACGTTTTATCTGGCGCGGACATGGTATTCATTACGGCAGGTATGGGTGGCGGCACCGGTACTGGAGCAGGCCCGATCGTGGCGGAGGTAGCTCGCGAAATGGGGATATTGACCGTCGCTATCGTGACACGCCCATTCCCATTTGAAGGCAAGAAGCGATCTACCGTGGCAAATGAAGGTATTGAGTTATTGCATCAAAGTGTGGACTCGTTAATTACTATTCCAAATGAGAGACTGCTCGATGTGTTAGGTGCCGATGCCACTTTGTTGGAAGCATTCAAAGCAGCTAATGATGTTTTGCTAGGTGCAGTAAAAGGAATTGCTGACCTGATTATGAACCCTGGCATGATCAACGTAGATTTCGCCGATGTTAAAACGGTTATGTCTGAAATGGGCATGGCCATGATGGGAACCGGATTTGCCGCAGGCGAAGGCCGTGCCCGCGAAGCGGCTGAATCAGCGATTCGCAGTCCTTTGCTGGAAGATGTGAATTTGCAGGGTGCCCGAGGCATACTGGTAAATATTACTGCCGGAGAGAACCTGTCCCTGGGTGAATTTTCCGAGGTAGGTGATACCGTCGAGGAGTTCGCATCAGATGATGCGACAGTGGTTGTCGGTACGGTTATCGATTCTTCTCTGGATGAAGACATGCGGGTAACAGTGGTTGCAACAGGCCTTGGTTCTGGTAATGAGCGGCCCACAAAAGTTGTGGACAACACAGAACCGGGTCCGCCTGATTACCGTCATCTGGACAGACCTGCCGTCATGCGAAATCGAAACGGTGCTGAAGCCGATATGGATTATCTGGATATTCCAGCATTCCTGAGAAAACAGGCAGATTGAGTTCAGCAAACCATGGTTTTTTAGGCTGGATAGCTGAATTAACATGTTTTATCAATTGATGAGCCCCATAGTTGGGTTCTTGCAACTAATTTGATACCATGCAGCAGCTTCGCTGGACCGGTAATTCGTTTGGGCGGACTGGAGGAAATTTTCTGGTGTTACTGCGGTCCTATCAGTTGGGAACTGCGGCCAGTAAAAAGCGTAGCAGAACGGCAGGCGCGACAGAGATAGAACAAAGATATGAACGAACAAGAACAAGTAATATGGCCAATTGCGGAAGCTGCCACCTGATTGAGGGTTTGACAACAGTAAATGCTTAAGCAGAGAACCCTGAAAAATATTATTCGCGCAACTGGTGTGGGTCTTCATACCGGTGAAAAAGTTTATCTGACTCTCCGTCCCGCACCGGTAAATACAGGTATCGTATTTACCCGGGTAGACCTGGATCCATCTGTTCAAATCGAAGCCCGGGCTTGTAACGTCGGTGACACGACGCTGTCAACGACCCTGATAAAAGATAATGTGCGGATTTCAACTATAGAACACCTGATGTCAGCCATGTCTGGCCTGGGTATCGATAATGCCTATGTGGATGTGAGTGCTCCAGAAGTGCCGATAATGGATGGCAGCGCAGGTCCTTTTGTGTTCCTCATACAATCTGCAGGTATCGAAGAGCAGCCAGCTCCCAAGAAATTCATTAGGATCAAACATGCGCTGAAGTTGGAGCAAGGGGATAAATCGGTCAGCCTTGAACCATTCGATGGCTTTAAAGTCAGCTACACTTTACTTTACGATCACCCTGTCCACAAAAAGCACACCAAGAGCGCGTCAATCGACTTTTCCAGTACCTCCTTTGTCAAGGAAGTTAGCAGGGCGAGAACTTTTGGATTCATGCATGAATTTGAAGAACTCAGGAATCGCAATCTGGCGCTGGGTGCCAGTATGGATAATTCCATAGCTGTGGGTGACTACAAGGTCTTGAATGAAGATGGCTTGCGTTACGAAGATGAGTTTGTAAAGCATAAAATACTCGACTCCATTGGTGATCTGTATCTCCTGGGCAATAGCCTGATCGGTGAGTTCAAAGGATATAAATCTGGACATGCTCTCAATAATGCTTTATTAAGAATGCTCGAAGTTAATGAAGATGCTTGGGAGATTGTCAGTTTCGATAAAGAAACGAGTGTGCCAATTTCCTACATGAAACCTGTGCTGGCGGCATAACACTGGCAACACGGTTCCAACCTGTTGATTACTAATGTTTTTGCGGGGTCCTTGAAGTTTCTTTTTTTGCCCCAAGCATACTAATCAAGGTTATAGGGAATATCGCTTAACGATGAAAGTAATACTTGTCGACCAGCGTCATGGTCACACTAAAACCATAGTACTCAAGGGCTGGATCAAAGGCCTGCTTTCCCTGTGTCTGTTAGGTGCACCCGTCGCTCTGGGCTATTTTGGCTATCAGTTAGCTGTATCCCAGGACAGTGTCCTGCTTACTGAGGCGACTGCGCTCGATTGGGATCGCCAACTGCAGCTTCAGACCAAGGAACTGGCCGATATTAAGCAGGAGTCAGAGCAACAACTCGAAGCACTGACTTTACGACTTGCCATGCTTCAGGCCCAGCTGGTGAGACTGGACGCCGTCGGTGAGCGTATTACCATTATTGCCAATCTCGATAATGGTGAATTCAATTTTAGTCAACCCGTTGCAATCGGTGGCCCGAGTAGCGGTGATTCTGTCGCTTACGACACGATTGATTTGACTGACTCGGTAGCCCAATTGGAGCGTCAACTGGAAGACCGACAGCAGCAACTGGAGATTCTGGAAGGCCTGATGGCTGGCAGGAAAATTCAGTCCGATGTCTTCATTGCCGGGCGGCCGGTTGACACTGGGTGGATTTCCTCTCGCTTTGGCCGCCGTCCAGATCCCTTCACCGGTAGACTGGTATTGCATACCGGTATAGATTTCTCAACCGGTAAAGCAGGCAGCGATATTAATACTGTCGCCGCTGGCGTAGTTACCTGGTCGGGAGCTCGTTATGGTTACGGTTTGATGGTTGAAATAAACCATGGCAGTGGTTACGCGACCCGCTATGCCCATGCTGAAAAACTGCTGGTGGATGTTGGCGACATCGTCATGAAAGGCCAGAACATCGCTCTGGTCGGCTCAACCGGCAGATCGACCGGACCCCATGTACACTTCGAAGTCTATAAAAATGGCAGGGTTGTGGATCCTGCAGCATATATTCACCGCACCGCAAGATAATTCCTTTCTCCCCCAGCATTTCAGGCATGCTCCAGCTCTGCATTGGCAGAGATCGGTGCGAGCATGCTGTGCGTAGCGACACATATCCCTTAATCAAGCAACGAGATAGCTGAAAACATGAACATTATTAACAAAATATTTGGCAGCAGTAATAGCAGGAAACTCAAAAAGTTAAATCACACGGTTGTGGTTATTAACTCCTTTGAAGAAGCGCTAGTAGCCTTGTCTGATGATGAACTGAAGCAGAAAACAGAGGAGTTTCGCCAACGGCTTGATAGCGGCGAAGAGCTAGACGCGATATTGCCTGAAGCGTTTGCAGTAGTACGGGAAGCAAGCAAGCGAACGCTGCAACTGCGACACTTCGATGTGCAGATGATCGGGGGTATGGTCTTAAATGAAGGGTCTATCGCCGAAATGCGTACCGGGGAGGGAAAGACCCTGGTAGCTACACTTCCTGCGTATCTACACGGTCTGACTGGAGACGGAGTCCATATCGTAACGGTAAACGAATACCTGGCAGCTCGAGACGCCAACTGGATGAGGCCACTCTATGAATTCCTTGGGCTGAGTGTAGGCATTAATAAATCAGGACAAAGTCCAGAGGAGAAAGCAGCAGCCTACGGGAGTTCGATCACCTACGGGACAAATAATGAATTTGGTTTTGACTACCTCAGGGACAATATGACGTTCCGGCTTGAAGACAAGATGCAGAAGCAGCTGAATTTTGCCATCGTCGACGAAGTCGATTCCATCCTGATTGATGAGGCCAGAACGCCGCTAATCATCTCCGGTGCGGCGGAAGACAGCTCACAGCTGTATCTGGCCATCAACAAGCTGATACCGAAACTGGAGAAGGGTGAAAGAGAGGAAGCCTCTAAAGCAAAGATGCTGGATAAAGATTATGTGCCGGAGGAAACCGGTCATTTCACGGTTGATGAAAAGAGTCGCCAGGTTGAACTGACAGAGGCGGGTCATATTTATGTAGAAGAGATTCTCACACAGAAAAAATTATTGAACGAAGGCGAGAGTCTTTATGCTGCTACTAATTTAAGCCTGTTGCATCATGTGAATTCAGCACTCAAAGCACACAACTTATTTCATAAAGATATTGAATATATCGTTAAAAACAAAAGCATTGTATTAGTTGATGAACATACGGGTCGCACAATGGAGGGTCGCCGGTTATCTGAAGGATTGCATCAGGCGCTTGAGGCGAAGGAAGGGGTAGAAATACAGAGCGAAAGCCAGACTCTCGCTTCAACCACGTTTCAAAATTATTTCAGGCTCTACGGCACACTATCTGGCATGACGGGAACCGCAGACACGGAAGCGTTTGAGTTTAGTCAGATCTACGCACTCAATGTCGTGGTTATCCCCACCAATGTGCCAATGATAAGAGAAGACGCGAATGATTTAATCTATCTTTCAATGGAAGAAAAGCTCGATGCAATCGTGCAGGATATAACTGAAATCAGTAATAGCGGAGCACCGGTGCTCGTTGGCACGGCATCGATTGATACCTCGGAGATACTGTCAAGATTTCTTACCAAGAAAAAGATCAAGCACGAAGTACTTAATGCCAAGTTTCATGAGAAGGAAGCTCAGATTATAGCAGAAGCAGGTCGCCCGGGTGTGGTTACGATCGCTACCAATATGGCTGGACGCGGCACCGATATAGTTCTCGGCGGTAAATGGGAGGCCGAAATTGCAGAACTTCAGAATCCCACGGAAGACCAGGTGCAGAAAATAAAAGAAACCTGGCAGAAACGACATGATCAGGTTATAGCTGCCGGTGGTTTACACATTGTAGGTACAGAGCGCCATGAATCCCGGCGTATCGACAATCAATTACGCGGTCGCTCCGGGCGCCAGGGTGATCCAGGCTTCTCTCGTTTCTATCTTTCGCTCGAAGATAATCTGATGCGCATCTTTGCCTCTGAAGGCGTTAAAAACTTCATGCAGCGTCTGGGAATGGAAAAAGGCGAAGCGATTGAACATGGCATGGTTACCAGATCTATAGAAAAAGCGCAGCGCAAAGTGGAAGGCAGAAACTTTGATATTCGCAAGCAATTGCTCGAATACGATAACGTTGCAAATGATCAGCGGACAATAGTCTATCGTCAACGTAATGAGTTGATGGCGAGTGATGATGTATCGAGTCTGGTTGCAGATATGCGCGTCGATGTGGTTGACACTTTAGTAGATGAATTTGTGCCGCCCCAGAGCGTTCCAGAACAGTGGGATATTCCTGGTCTGGAGCAGGCAATCGAAACTGAATTTGATAGCAGACAGCCGATTCAACAGTGGTTGGAAGAAGATGATCAGCTGTATGAGGATAAGTTAAAAGTAAAAATAGTGGAAATTCTTGCGGGTAGATATGAGGAAAAATGTTTGCTGGTAGGCGAGAAGATACGCTCGTTTGAAAAACAGCTAATGCTGCAAATTCTCGATGGCCTGTGGAAGGAACACCTGGCGACAATGGATCATCTCAGGCAGGGAATATTCTTGCGCAGCTACAGTGGCAAGAATCCAAAACAGGAATACAAAAGAGAGGCGTTTGGACTATTTACCGAACTTCTCGATACCATGCAGCAGGAAGTGATTAAAGTGCTGAGCCACGTGAAGATCCGACAGGAAGATGAGGCCAATGCGATAGAACGCCAGAGAGAGCAGCGGCGGGCCAAGGAGAAAATGACTTTCAGGCACAGTGTTGCCAGTGCGATGGCGGGAAATACCAAACCTGAACCGAATGCGGAAGATCAGCCAGAGCCGGCCCAGGAGCAGCAAGCGCCTTTCGTCAGAGATGATAGAAAAGTCGGGAGAAATGAGCCCTGTCCCTGCGGCTCAGGGAAAAAATACAAGCAGTGCCACGGCAAGTTGGGGTAGGGCATTATGGTAGTGGGAACTAACGCCAGGCGGAATTGTCTGCCAGTCAAAGGAATCAGATTGGCTGCGGTAAAGAGCCAAATACGCTATCCGGACAGACTGGATCTGGTGTTGATTGAAATAGCAGAAGAGGCCACCGTTGCCGGCGTATTCACCCAGAATGCTTTCTGTGCAGCCCCCGTTACCGTGGCCAAGGAGCATTTGCAGCAAAAGGGCAGCCGGTATTTTCTGGTTAATACCGGTAATGCAAATGCCGGAACTGGCACGGCAGGCATAGCTGCTGCGCTTGGCTGTTGTCAGTCGGTAGCTGATCTTACTAATGTTGATTTTGTCGAAGTGTTGCCGTTTTCGACTGGGGTAATAGGTGAATCATTACCTGTAGATAAGATAGTTGCTGGAATACCCGATGCCCTTGCAGAACTATCTGAAGATAACTGGCTTTCGGCAGCAAAAGGCATCATGACTACCGATACGCGACCAAAAATTGCTACTGCAAGCGTGGAAATTAATGGCCAGCAGGTTCATGTCAGTGGGATTGCGAAGGGTGCGGGAATGATCAAGCCCAATATGGCCACGATGTTGAGCTTCGTTTTTACCGACGCGGCCATTGCTGAAGTACTACTGGATCAATTAATTAATAATGTCGTCAACCGTTCTTTTAATCGAATTACTGTGGATGGTGATACATCAACGAACGACTGTTGTATGTTGGTGGCCACAGGCAGGAGTGGCATTGCTTTGTCAGATAGCGATACCAACACACTTGAAAAGTTTACCGAAGTACTTGATGCTGTTTTCCATGAACTGGCAACGGGCCTGATAAGGGATGCAGAAGGTGCCAGTAAGTTCATTACACTTCGAGTTATAAATGGCACAAGCTCGAAAGAATGTTTGCAGGTGGGTTATGCAGTAGCAGAGTCACCGCTGGTAAAAACGGCATTCTTCGCAGCGGATCCTAACTGGGGTCGAATCCTGGCCGCAGTCGGCAGGTCTGGACTGGAGGACCTGGATATAGACTGCATCAAAATTTACCTTGGCGATGTGTGCCTTGTGAGCAATGGCGGAGTCGATTTGAATTACCATGAGGCCAGAGCTCAGGCGGTAATGAATAATGAAGAAATTGAAGTAGTAATCGACCTGGCACGAGGTGACTGTATTGAAACGATCTGGACCTCTGATCTATCCCATGACTATATTCGCATAAACGCAGAATATCGAACCTGAAAAATGCCATGAGCCCTCCAGTTCACGTCGCTGTCGGTGTAATTCTTGATTCTCAGCGGAATGTACTCGTTTCCCTACGCCATGCCGGTGGTCATCAGGGGGGGCTATGGGAATTTCCAGGCGGTAAACTGGAGAAGAATGAAACCGTCGTATCAGCCCTCGAAAGAGAGTTGGCAGAAGAGTTGGGGATTCGGGTAAAAAAGTGTAATCCCTTCGTCAGGATACTGCATCATTATTCTGACAAAACCGTTCTGTTGGACGTTTGTTTAATTGCAGAATTCGAGGGAAATCCATCGGGACTGGAAGGACAGTTAATTAAATGGTGTTCCATAGGAAAGTTGGCTGAAGCAGATTTCCCTCGGGCGAATCACCGAATCATCAAACTCTTGAAATTGCCAGATCGGCTGGCCATCACACCCGAGTTTCAATCTGAGCAAGCTATTATTTCTTATGTGCGGGATTTGCTTGACCGTCAGCTGAAGATAATCCAATTTCGTCAGCATCAACTGGAGCCTTTACAGTATATTCAATGGGCAAAATCGATTGTTGAGCTGTGCAATCAAAAGGGAGTCAAAGTAATGATCAATAATGATCTGGAGCTTATTCAGCAGATTGGAGCCAGTGGTTACCACGCGACGTCTACCAGGTTGATGAACTTGAACGAACGCCCGGTGGACAAGGAGCAGCTGTTTGGTGCCTCATGCCACAATCAGGCTGAATTGAACCAGGCAGAGAGACTGGGTGCCGATCTGGTGCTGCTATCACCAGTTAAAACCACCAGTTCTCATCCTGATTCCCCCGTTTTGGGATGGGATGGATTTGCCAAACTGGCAAATTCGATTAGCTTGCCAGTATTCGCACTTGGTGGTCTAAATGAATCTGACCTTGAATGCATTCGATGCAATGGGGGAATTGGATTGGCCTCGATTAGAGGTTTCAGTTAGGTAAAAGTAACTGATTTCCTGTTAGTATCGGTGAAAAGATTAAAAACCCAGCCAGCTCTATCCTGATATAAGAACTGCGAAGTGTGGCGTCTGTATTCTAGGAATTCGAGCAACTTACTGATATAAAAGGAGTTTATGGAATAGTTGTAAGCTGTTTTTGGCACAATTGTGATAAAGTATTTCCAAATTAAGCAGATACTATAGGTTGGATATGTGAAAAGTAGCCAACTCTAATTATTTGCGAAATTGTGAGTTAGATCACTTTGAGTGAAGTAACTGCTTGAAAATGTAGGTTTTAATAGCATAAATTCCGATTATGAATGCTTATTTGCCAGTCAAAATTAATAGCCGCCTGCTTTCTTTGGTGGTGGGTGTTCTGGTGTGCTGTAGTTCTCCTGTGTCGTTTGCGGATCAGGCCTTGCTTATAGATGCTGCGGTTTTGGCGGAATCCAATCCTGAGCCGCCGCCGCCGGCAGAGGAAGACGTTCCGCCGGCGCAACCGGATATCGGGACGTCTACCGATGCAACCTATGTGAGCGCAGGTGGATGGGCGGTAACGGGAACTAATTTTATCGATGCCGCAACGATGGTGTTTGATTTTGAAACTACCACGACTGTGTCTCAAGCTACCTTAAGCCTGACTGTTGCAAGCTCCTATGCACAGGATGGTGCGATACCCATTGAGGTATACTATTTTGCCGATGACGGGATAATTGATCGCAGCGATTATTCCAGAGGACCTACCACACCCATCGCTTCGCCCGATGTTGCGGGTTTATCTCAAATTGACGTGGATGTTACTGCTGCTGTGAACGCAGCGCTTAGCAGCAGTCAATTTATTGGATTTCGTGTACAGAGCTCAATTCTGCCAACTTCGGTAGACACCACTCAATTTCCTCCTTGGACAGGTATCAGACTTACGGATAGTTATCTCCTGGATTTCACAGCGGGCGAGGCACCTGTTCCAGGTTCAGGGTCTTCAACACCAACATACGATGGTTTTACGGTTGATGTTCCTAACATTGATATTCCAGGGGTTGGTACAGCTTCAGCTCAATTTAGGCTGATTGACTCCAATAGCGGTTTATTTATGCTGACAGCAGCAGAGCTCATTGAATCCCCTACTAGCGAGTCGGCAGTCTCTGGTGTTGAATTATTAGACTGCAGCGCATTCTCCGCGCCAGCGTTAATTAATGGTGCAAGATATTCTATGATCTCAGGCATACTTGACGTACCTGATGTTGATTTTCAAGACAATCAAGTTGATATTCGACTCGAATTGATAGACGGCACCGAACCGAAGCTATTCAGGACACTTTCTATCGCTGACGTTGTAGCTGGTTCTGATTCGATGACAGAGTCCATTTTCACCTTGGGTGGTGGGGCACAATCTGTCGAAGCAACGAGAGACTTTATTCCGCTCTGCCATGGCTGGGTACTAATAGGTGATTCTGTTAATAACAGGATGGTGGAAAGGAATATAATTACTGGCAGTACAGGTGCCACGTATCCTTTTACAACAATTCCGGATCAACTCACTCTTGATGATGCCAACAACAAAGTATTTATGACTGTTCACCCGGAAACCAATCGCTTGTATCAATTGGATTTAACCACTGGGATTTTCAGCAGTAGTGGCTTGAGGCAGGATTTCCCCGGTATTGTACAACACACTTATGGATTCGCCTTACGTGATATTGCGATGGGTGAAGATGGGAATGTATTTGCCATTCTATTTGATAGTATAACAATCGATCCTGAACAAGGAATTCCATTTGCCGAAAGTGGCCTCTGGCTAGCGTTGCTTAGCGGAACCGGTAATTTTTTAACTCAGAGCATGCCCCTTGAGGAGCCAATACGCATCGAATATGATCCGATTCTTAACCATGTGTTTCTGACAACAGCGTCAAATTTGGCAACCCTTAATTACGATCCGTCTACCCACGATTTGAGTTTTATTGAGGGTACTGATATTCCTGTTGGTAGTGCCTGCACAGACTTTGCTATTTCACCAGATGGAGCTAGCGTGGCTTATTCGTGCCCGGAGGGAAATCGCCCTGCTGCAGGTGGAGAATTCAGTATTGTAGATATGTCGCCTACAGATTATTTTGATTCTGATGGAGAGTGGCTTCTTGGTAGTGCGCCAGTGAGTGCTACATTTACTGAAGACGGTGCTTATTTAATTGCCACAGATAATGAGAAAATTTACTTTTTTAACCCGGTATCGCATCTGGTATTGGAAGATTTTGAGCTGGGATTATTGGAAGAAGAGCAAATTGAGAAAATCAGATTATCCAGAGATGGCGGCTTCCTAATAATATATCTAACCAACGTTGTTCATACAGACAGCAGTAAATTTTACTGGATGCCAATACCCTCAGATATTGGATCTGATCTTAAGCCACTTTTCTAGAGAACTAGCTGAGTTATTGTAATTGGTCCGGGGTTTCGTCTTCATCATTAAAGATTGGATTGCCCGCTATAGCATTTTTCTCAGTTGCCCAATCGCCAAAATCTATTAACTTGCAGCGCTCGCTACAGAAGGGGCGGTGCCGATTTTTCTCAATCCAGGCAACTTTCTTGTGGCAGGAAGGACAGCTAACTTGTTTGGTTTTTGTGGTCATGTTCCTTCATCCTCAGTTTGAGCCAGCTCCAGATATGTCTTATGCAGGGTTGCTACGCGTAATTTAACAGCATCAGCAGTCTGTTCATTGTCAATAATATCGTCGGCTTTTGATAGCCTGTCCTCGCGGCCCATTTGTGATTCGATGATAGATTTAATGGTTGACTTACTACTTTGATCGCGCTGCAGTGTCCTCTCAATCTGGGTGTGCTCACACACATCGACAATCAGTATTCGCTGTGCGAGTTTGTGCTGCTCGGTTTCCAGCAGCAAGGGAGAAACCAGCAAGCAGTAGGGTGACGTGCACTGCTCAATGCGAGTCGTAGCTAAAGTGGCAATAAGCGGATGCAATAATGCTTCCAGCCAATCTTTTTCTTGTGGATTTGAGAATATCTTTTCGCGCAGCATCTCGCGACACAATTCACCATCTTCATCGATAAATTGTTGACCGAAGTGTTGTGCTATCGAGTCCAGCGCAGGTTGACCAGGCTCTACCGCCTCACGAGCCAGCGAATCCGTATCCACTATCACAATACCCAATTCAGCAAACAGTTTTGCAACCGTGGTTTTGCCACTCCCGATACCACCTGTGAGGCCAATTACCAGCATAATGCAGTCTCAGTCTATCCAACAATACTCAGATAAAAAGCACTTATTTGAGGCCCCCAAATAAGCATGATGAAACCCGCGCCCGCCAGAAAAGGACCAAATGACATCGGGATCGAGCGGTCCCGGCCCATCGCAACAATCATAACTAGGCCAAATGCTGCCCCGACGAATGAAGAGAGAATTATGATTGGTAGCAGGCTTTGCCACCCCATCCAGGCACCCAGTGCTGCCAACAGCTTGAAATCACCATAGCCCATACCTTCCTTTCCTGTGGCCAGTTTGAACAGCCAGTAAACCGACCAGAGGGATAGATAACCAGCCATGGCACCGATCACAGCATCCCTCATGCTTACTCCAAATCCCAGATCAAGGGTATTGACCAGCAGGCCCAACCAGAGCAGGGGAAGCGTTATATTGTCTGGCAGCAGCTGGTGGTCAAAATCAATCAGTGTCAATACCAGCAGAGACCAGGCGAGGAATAGCAATGCCAGGGTTAGCCAAGTGGCACCAAATTGTGCCGCCACCAGGGCTGACATGAGACCACACGTGATTTCAACAGATGGATAACGCAGGGAAATGCTGACTTTACAGTTTGAACATTTGCGGTTGAGAAACAGATAGCTGATCACGGGAATATTCTCCCAGGATCTTATCTCGTGATTACAATTGGGACAATGGGAGTTCGGCCTCAGTAAATTAAACGTTGCGAATTTGGCTGAGGATTCATTGCTATCCGGTGTGGTGTTTTCCAGGTCAAGGTATTCACAGCACTGCGCCTTCCACTCTCGTTGCAACATGACCGGTAATCGATACGCCACGACATTAAGAAAACTGCCCACGAGCAAACCGAGTACAGCGCAGAGCGTGATCAGCAAGGCCTGGTTTGCTTCAAGTAGATCAATTATGGCCATGCAGTAATTACATTACTGCGCCGAGTTGGAAGATAGGCAGGTACATGGCGATCATCAAGCCGCCTACCAGGATGCCCAGTACAGCCATGATCATTGGCTCCATCAGTGCAGTCAGGCCATCAACGGCATTATCCACTTCCGCCTCGTAGAAAACTGCACACTTATCCAGCATGGAATCCAACGCACCCGACTCTTCGCCGATGCTCACCATTTGTGTGATCATCACCGGGAACAAGGTGGTATTCTTAATCGCAGAATTCAGTTGCTGCCCTGTTGTAACATCGTCTCGAATTTTCTTGGTTGCAGTGGAATACACAATGTTACCCGTTGCTCCAGCCACGGAATCCAGTGCATCAACTAATGGAACGCCGGCCGAGAAGGTGGTGGAAAGAGTTCGGGTGAACCTTGCATAACAGGATGAATTCAGGATCGGTCCCACTATGGGCAGCTTCAGGCTTATTCTGTCTATCAAATCTGCAAATGCCGGGGATCTCAGTTTGGCCTCCCGAAAAATAATACTGGCAATAAATCCTCCGATGATTGCTTTCCACCAGTGGGCGATGGCAACATCGGATAGATTCAGCACTATCAGGGTGAAGGCCGGCAGTTCGGCACCAAAACTCGAAAAAGTTACTGCAAACTGGGGCACGACTTTAACTAACAGAATTCCGGTTACAACGATGGCAACCGCTACCACACCAATTGGATAATTCATCGCTTTTTTGATTTTTGCTTTCAAAGCCTCAGATTTTTCCTTATAGGTCGCCAGGCGGTCCAGCATGGTTTCCAGTGCGCCGGATTGCTCACCCGCATCCACCAGGTTGCAAAACAGGTCATCAAAATAGCGCGGATGTTTACGAATACAGTCGGCAAAATTGTTGCCGGCAGCGACATCATCCCGAATCGACAAGACCAGTTGTCCCATCGAGGGGTTCTCGAGACTTTCACCAACAATTTCGAATGACTGTACCAGCGGTATACCCGATTTCATCATCGTGGCTAACTGGCGAGTAAAAACGGCAATATCGCCGGGTTTAATCTTTTGCTTTTTGGGGCCGAACAGATTTTTGGGCTTGCGTCTAACGCGGGTAGGGTTGATACCCTGTTTTCTTAGCTGGGCCTTAACCAGGGCCTGGCTGGCACCGGGAACCTCACCTTTGGTTTTATTTCCGGACTTGTCGGTTCCTTGCCAGAGATAGATCGTTTGGGCGGCTTCAGTGGCCATTGTTCACCTCGCTTTAGTGTTGTGGATTAACCTTACTCGTTAATCCTGGTTTAGCTCGGTTGTGAATAACATTATATTGGCTGTGACTGGGGGCAATGATAACATTTTGATAATCATAAGTATTCAGGTAATTCTATTGACTTCATCCAGGCTTGTCAGTCCCTGGGCGACCTTCAACAGGGCCGATTGCCGGAGATTGTTAATCCCTTCCCCTTGCAAAGTTTTGGCTAATTGTATCGAGTTAGCACCATCCATGATAATACAGGACAGAGTTTCGGTAATAGGAACTACTTCATATATTCCGATTCTACCTTTGTAACCCTCCTTACAGACATTGCAACCAACAGCCCGGTAAATTTCCAGGTGGGCTAGAGAGTCTTTATTAAATCCCTCAGCCATTAATACTTTTTCGGGTATTTCTACGCTTTCTTTACATGCAGAACAAAGTTTTCGCACCAGTCTTTGAGCGATTATCAGGCTCACCGATGTAGCAAGGTTGAATGCAGAGACACCCAAATTCTGCAGCCTGGTGAGGGTCTCAGTTGCACTGTTGGTGTGCAGGGTCGATAAGATCATGTGGCCGGTTTGAGCAGCCCGTATGGCGATTTCTCCATCCCTGATCTCACCAACCAGGATAACGCCTGGGTCCTGACGCAAAAAAACCCGCAGGGCGGTAGCAAAATCCAGCCCGATATTGTCGTTGATAGCAACCTGATTGATGCCCTCCAGATCGATCTCGATGGGGTCTTCTGCCGTCAAAATGTTACGTTCCGGCGTATTGAGAATATCCATGCCGGTGTAGAGTGAAACAGTCTTGCCACTGCCAGTTGGTCCGGTTACCAATATGAGACCCTGGGATTGGTGCAAAGCTGTGAGGTATTGCCGTTTTTGTACCGTTTCATACCCCAGAGCATCGATGCCAAGTCGGGTAGCAGATGGATCCAGGAATCTCGGAACGATTTTTTCTCCCCACGGTGTGGGCAGGGTATTTACGCGGAAGTCAATTGCCCGGGCCCCGATATTTTCATCTTGATGCGGCCATCTTGCGGTACGTGCCGTTCGGAAATATCCATTTGGGCCATGACTTTGATCCTGGAGCTGATTCGACCAGCAAGTTTGATTGGTGGGCGAGTTACTTCCTGCACGATGCCATCGATCCGATAGCGAACCCGGCAGGCTTTCTCATAGGGCTCAACACGGATGTCTGATGCGGCTTTGTGGATAGCCTCCAATAACAGCTTGTTAACGAAGCGGACGATCGGCGTCTCATCTGCTGTACTTGACACATCTTCTGGCTCGTCATCAATGACTATTTCGATATCCAGCGGATCCATGTCACTAATACCGAGATGCTCAATGCTGGCTGCGGCAGTCTTATGTTTTTGGAGAAACTGGTTAATCGCACTTGCCAGTAGATTTTCCTTAACTACGATCACATCGTTGTTAATACCGGTATGAAACCTTATCTCATCGAATGCGGTTATATTTGCTGGATCGGAGGCTGCGAGGTAAAGACAGTTTGCCCTTCGAAACAGCGGCAGCAGGTTGTGTTTCCTGATTAGTTTGGGATCGATCAGGTTGGCGGGGCAATAATTCTGATCGAAGGCCTCCAGATCCAGCAAGGGCAGTCCAAACTCTTCGGAGGCAGCAACGGTGATGGACCGGCTATCCAGCAGATTATTTGCCACGAGGTGGGTCACAAGAGGTATGCTCTCTTTTGCCGCTAAACTGATTGCCTTACTGGCTTGAGACTCATTAATTAAATTGTCGGAGACCAAGCGTCTGGCCAAACCACCTATAGCTGAAGATATGGTGAATGCCTGCAAGTTATAGTTGTAAAATAGTGACTCTGTGAACTCTCTAATTATAGATAATCGCGAGGAATGTGGAGTAGAGAAATGAGTCGGTGGAAAGCCTTTGCCATTCACTTTTGTATTAGTTTGGCAGTTTTTTTAGTCCTGTTGGCTATAATTGTATTCATCTGGTATCCCGGCATCCTGTTTGGGGTCGATGGTGGCTGGAATGGATTACGCATCATAATCGGAGTGGATCTGGTTTTAGGTCCGTTGTTAACACTCATCGTATTTAAGACCGGGAAACCGAGCCTAAAATTTGACTTGAGTTGTATAGCTACGTTTCAGATTCTCTGCCTGCTAGCCGGAACCTGGATTGTCTATGGTGAGCGGCCATTAGCCCTGATACTGGCTTACGACACCATATATGCCCTAGCAGCGCAGGAATTTGAGCTATATGAGAGAGACATCACGTTTATCGACGACTATCCCGGATCTTCGCCCAAGATGATCTACGTTGAATTGCCTGAAGATGAAGTCAGTGCTGAGATCCTGTATATACGAAGCCAGTTTATTGACGATCCACTGTTTGTTCAGACAGAGTTATTCAAGCCGATGCCCACCGATGATTATGATATCTTAAGTATTTTTCGTAGAGAGGATGCAGTGAGGTCAACTGTCACCGAAGAATTGTTAGCGCGGCTTGATGAAGATTGCGTGCTCACCAAGTTTATCTCTACCCGCATCAGTGGTTACGTCTGTTTTGATCCGCGAGAAAATCAGCTCACCAGATTTTATGATAATCAGTATATACGGGAAGAAGAAACTGACTGAAATGTCCGGCTAGCAATAACCGCCGTTTTTACAGGATCCGCCACTAACCCATTGAATTGGCGGGGTAACGCCCTGAGCCACCAGGGTATAGGTAGTACCTGCCAAATCTGTGCCATCTGCCATCCAGGTGATGGTGATTACACCATCGGTAACAACAATAACGTAAATAGTGGCTGTCTGAGTTTGTACCGGCGGTATGCCATTGGAACCTGAGTCTACATCAGTAAGACCGCCGATAAATCTGTCGGAGTGAGCCTGCACAATAATTGTTGCACGATGCTGGCCGATGGCAAGAATTGCTTCGGCAAATCTGGATCGATTGCGATAGAGGTCGTAGGCAGGGAGCGCAACAGATACTAAGATACCTATAATAGCGGTGACTATCATCAGTTTGATCAGCGTAAAACCTTGTCGCTTCATTTTACTCATGGCATGGTATGAATCGCCCCGGGTTTATCGGAGACTCCATTTCTTGAGAGGATGGAGTAATGAGCAAACACAGAAGATATACCCTGGCAGAACGTGAACGCGCAGTGCGATTGTTATTTGATCAGCAGGGTCAGTACCCATCGTAATGGACAGCAATTCAATCGATAGCAGGCACGCTTGGCGGCACCAGTAGTTCGGACCGAGAGCGGCTAATAGAGCTTGAACGCGAGAATCGCGAGCTTAAACGAGCAAACGAGATTCTGCGCAAAGCCTCAGCTTTTTTCGCCCGGGCGGAGCTCGACCGCTAACCGAAGTGATGGTGTCGTTCATTGACGAACACCGGGTAGATTATGGGGTCGAGTCGATCTGCAGACAATTGCCGATCGCCCCATCAACTTATTATGAACAGAAGGCACAAGCGGCTGATCCTGAACGCTGCTGCGACCGCGTAAAGCGAGATTCCCGTCTGGAGATCGAGATTCAGCGAGTTTGGGACGAGAGCATGCAGGTTTACGGAGCTAAAAAGGTCTGGCGTCAGCTAAAACGTGAAGAGATTGAAGTAGCCAGATGTACAGTAGAACGCCTGATGAAGCACCCTGGTATTGAGGGAGTCAGGCGGGGAGCAAAATGCCGCACAACGACCGCTAATAACTCACAGGAACGCCCGGCCGATCTGGTAAACCGGTAATTTGTCGCCACACTCCCCAATCAGCGTTGGGTAGCTGATATCTGTCGATTTGCTATACCGAGAAGCTGGCTGAGGCAGGCATCGATTCATCTGTTGGCAGTGTGGGTGACTCTTATGACAACGCACTAGCCGAAACGATTAATGGCCTATACAAAACTGAAGTAATCCGGCAGCGCGGGTCCTGGAAAAACACTGATGAAGTCGAGTACGCCACATTGGATTGGGTGGGCTGGTTTAACAACCGTCGCATTCTGGAGTCGATTGGAAATATTCCACCGGCTGAATACGAGCTGATGTATTATCAGTAACTGGAAGAGTCAACCGAGGCGGCATGACTCGCACAAAAGAGTCTCCGGGAAACCCGGGGCGATTCAGTAGTCATTTATTGATGCTAGTGGCCAAAGAACTAATTTAATCCAGTCCTATACCCACACTATCCAGTTTGTCAATCAAGAGTTAGTAACAGATCAGCTTATTTTGTAGTTAAAAGGGTAGTTCTTTTGCAAGTAGGGGCTGGGAAATCTGTTGAAAAGGAAAATTGGCAGCAACAATCGTTGCTGCCAATCCATTTTGCCAACTAACCGTTTTTAGCAAAAACCGGCGGCCACACAAGTTCCAGCTGCAGTCCACTGTACAGGAGGAACAATGCCGCCAGCTAACAGCGTGTAAGTGGTGGCAGCAAGCGTAGTGCCATCCGCTTGCCAGGCCATGGTGATTAACCCATCGGTTACGTTGGCACCATGGACAGCAGCCCCAACCACAATATTGGCCGGAATACCCAGAACGCCACCGTCAAGAGCCATAAGGTTAGCAGGGTTTCTGGTTTGAATAGCCAGTTCGACGGCAGTCTTAAGTGGAGTTGCAGCAAGGACTAATTCGGAGAATGATGCACGGTTAGAGTAGTTTTGATAGGCTGGCAGTGCTATAGCAGCCAGAATACCGATGATCGCCACAACGATCATTAACTCGATCAGTGTAAAACCTTTTTGAATTTGCTTTCTCATTTGTCTATCTCCAGTAGTAGTAAAGCAGTTAGCTTGGTGAATTCGTTCCGCAAAATTTTCCAGCGGTTGCTGTCACTATACTCACGGAACGTGCCAACTTTTCCGTATATGACATAACTAATTAATAATACTAGATAAATAAAAATTTGTAGGAATAATATTGCAGCAAACTATGGAGATTAAACTAACCGGATTTGGAATTAAGTGACAATTTCTGTCAGTTTTAATTGCTCATCCAGAGGATTGGCGCACGCAGTATCGCATTGGTGCTGCACAGGTTTCAGCTCGGGGGCAGGCATTCAGCAAGTATTCAGATTTCCTGCACTATTCTAGATATAGCTGAAACAGAGAACAAAACAATTTGTTTCGACGAGCCGAGAAAAACATCGAGGTGACTTGATAAAGCGGCTGATGTAGTTTATGTTTACGCCGGTTTGAAAATAGGGTAAATAATATCTAATTGAAGCAATTGTCAGCTGCCTGAATAGCATTGATATAGGGAATGCAATCCAGCCCAACGGAGGAATGATAGATGAAATATTTGTTAAGATCACTGACAGGAATAACAGCGGCGTCATTGGGTTTAGTGATATCTATGAGCGCTGCAGCACAGCAGAAGACTGTAGCGGATGGTGTATTTACCGAAGCACAGGTTGAAGCTGGCCAATTGGTTTATGACGGCACCTGCAAGGCCTGTCATAACATGAAGTTTTATGAAGATTCGCTCAAGTCATTCAATCGTCAGCCCCTGATTTATCTTTGGGAAACCGTTTTGGGCACGATGCCAGCAGATAACCCCGGTTCACTGGGTCTCAATGAGTATACAGACGTGATTGCTTATATTCTGTCCGAAATCGGATTCCCGACAGGTGATACGAAGCTGGACCCAGATAACGGGATGGACCAGATTAATATTGTCCCTCTTTAAACCCTGGATTAGTCGCCGGGATAGAAAATAGGCAACACTGCAAGCCTAATCTACCAGTTGCAGTTGCTGATCTCTACAGAAACTGCAATCCTACTGCTCCGGGCAGTCGCGTAATGTTCTCGCTATCTCGATTCTGTCGCGGCTTTCAATATCGATATCGTATTTCTCGGCAATGGCGTTCCATAGCCGGACATAGGAACACTTGTACTCCTCACGGGGCAGATACTGATCAGGACCCCGATCCCCTTTGCGGCGAATTTCGCGTTTCTCGATCAGCACTAAATTGATAGGGTCGTTGGCAAACTGTAATTTCTTACCTTGGGTCCATAGGTCTCCGCCGTGGGTATGGGCGTACATCAGGGGAATAACGTGGTCCAGATCGATCTGCGTGGCAACCTTAAAGAGCTTGCCTGTGTACTCGTCCAGCCATTCCCCAATGCGGACCACACAATTACGTGGATTGGTGTAGCTCACCTCAATTCGGCTTGTCAGTATGAGCATTTCCTGCCGTGTGGACTGGCAATCCCCATCAGCGTCTTCTTCATAGGACCAATCGTCTTCATTAAAGAATTTTTCCCGTTCCCGCCGATTAGTGAACAGACCATCTCTTCTTCCAAAGCGATCGAGGTCAGGCATTTCACAAGTGGCCATATGGCAGTGGTAGGAATTAAGAAAATAGTGACCACCATTCAAGTCCACACTGCCAGCATGTCCCAATGCCAGCAGGGAGACAAGGAACAGGCCACATCCAGTAGTGAGTGCAAACCAGGTCGATTTATTCATGTTCCCTCCCGCTATACGCATCTCGCTTGGATTCTCGCGGTTTAACAGGCTGATCCGCGAGTAATTAATAGGGATAAATCTATTGCCACACAGTTCTTCGTTAATGCACCAATAGAGATGTAGTCTACGCCAGTTTCGGCGACTTTGACCAGTGTGTTTTCATCTATTCCGCCAGAAGCCTCCAGTTTTGCCTGCCTCTTGTTGACTCTCACAGCTTCGACAAGCTCATCAAGTGTGAAGTTATCTAACATGATGGCATCAGCGCCGTATTGTAACGCTTGATCTAGCTGACTAAGATCTTCAACTTCCACTTCGACGACCTTGTCAGGATAGAGTTCCCGCGCCTTTCCAATAGCAGCTGATACCGAGCCAAAGGCGTTAATATGGTTTTCCTTGATCAGGAAGGCATCATAAAGACCGCTGCGGTGGTTAGAACATCCACCTATGGCCACTGCATATTTCTGGGCAGAGCGGAGTCCTGGCAGAGTCTTGCGTGTATCGAGTAACTGCACCTCAGTGTGGGCAACAAGGCCTGCCAGAAAGTGACTTCGGGTTGCAAGCCCTGACAGTAATTGCAGGAAATTCAGTGCGCATCTTTCACCGCTTAGTATCGGGCGGGCTTTGCCCCGAACTGAGAGCAGCACACGATCTGCGTTGATAAACTCACCTTCTTTGGCGTGCCAGTCAATACTTGTTTCGGGATCGAGTTGCTGAAATACTTGCTCTACCCATGGAGTCCCACACAAAATGGCATCTTCACGGCTAATAATTCCAGCTTCAATAGTCGTCTGCACTGGTATTAACTCGGCAGTGATATCACCCGATCCTATGTCCTCGGTGAGGGCACGATTAACTACTTCTGGAATGTCAATCGGAGGCAATATTTTATTCATAGAACAGGAAAACAGAGGCTTAGTTTAAGGTTAATGTTGAGCCGTGCCCGGGAATTTCAGTTGTCTGCAATGTCCCACACACGGCAGGTCTTTTCGATTATGTCCTATTCAACCTGGATTTAATAGCTCGTCTGGTTCAGGGAAACACCCGTCTCAGCAAAGAACACACGCTTGAGACAAATTATGACAGTGATGTGAACGGCTGCAATTGACCCCTCGGTTTTTACATCTATGTTACTATTACTAGTTTAGCCCTGTTTGTTTCCGAAGTAATGCCTGCGATCCAAAATCATAAATTGCTTATGGCCCAACAGCTCCATTCTCCTAATCAGAGCGCCAGACCTGATACAACGGAAATTGATCTTTTGGTGATTCATAGTATCAGCTTACCATCGGGTGAATATGGTACCGGCTGCATTGATGACTTGTTCGGTAACAAACTGGATATAAAGTCGCATCCGTTTTTTGAAGAAATTGCAGAACTGCGGGTTTCCGCTCACCTACTAATTGATAGACTGGGACAAATCACACAGTATGTTCCTTTAGACAGGAAAGCCTGGCATGCTGGAGAATCCAGTTACTGTGGCAAGCAGAATTGTAATGATTATTCCATCGGTATTGAACTGGAAGGCACCGACTCAACTCCATTTAGTGAGGAGCAATACGCCTCACTGATTGCTGTCACTAAATTACTTCTTAAGGAGTATCCGTGTTTGAATCCGGATAGAATTACCGGGCATAGTGATATTGCACCATCGAGAAAAACAGACCCGGGGCCCTGTTTCGATTGGGAGCGATATAAGGCAGGTCTCGGTGATTGGTAAACGGCTTGAATTATATTTTGTTATAGACTTAAAGAGCTACAGGTGAACAGGTGGGTGAAATTTCTTTTAATTATCTAGTCATTTTGATTTGTCTGATAGTCAACTATACGTGGTTGAAAGATTTCGCTAGATTCGATGACAGCTGGTTCTTCAGATTTCGTTGTCGGATGGAAGAGCAGGTGGCAGGATTCTCATCGAATTCAGGCAACGCCCGGTGGATTAGTCTGATTCTGATTTATGCCATACCACTTTTGGTATTAGTCGGTTTGCTTGTGCTGATCGATAATCGCTTATTTGGTTTGCCGACCATGCTGCTCCACATAGTGGTTCTGTTGATTGCGCTTGATCGAACCCAGCCTGGGAAATTAGTATCCGATTTTTTGGAGACCTGGCATACAGGGGACCTGGATTCTTGTTCTGCTTACATGCAACAGGCGCTGGGCATGCCAGATTCTGTTGATGTAAAGGATGAGTGCTCACTAAAAAATTATTTCAGCAACAAATTTATTAGCCGTTATCTGGAGAAATCGTTTGTGATGTTCTTCTGGTACTTGCTGACTGGTCCTCTGGGTGTTTTATTCAATTATGTCAGTTACCAACTCAGAGACAGTCACGGTGAGATTCAGGCGGAGCTGTCAGTTAATCTGATTAGCTGGGTTATTAATGTACTTGAATGGGTGCCGATCAGATTGCTGGGTTTGACATTTTCACTCGCTGTCAATTTTGTTAGCTGTTTCGATCGGCTACAGGCTTCTTTCTGGCGTTTCGGTCTCGACTCGGATTCTGGTGAAATACTGTTGGGTTTTGCCACGGGCGCACTGACTGGTAGTGATCAACACTTCGAGGAAGAGGACAATACAGCAACGTTGCGTGAGCAAGTTACCGTTGAAATTGAAGCACTGCAGGGCCTGCTCGAGCGAAGCCAGATGATCTGGCTCATTATTCTTGCCCTGATTACGATATTCAGCTTGCAAAATTAGGAAGGTGTCGCCGTTCTTTCTTATGCAGGTCGCCTCAAGCGAAGGCGGTTGTGTAAAAGATAGTGTATTGACATGGCTTCAAATGGGCAGCAGTGACGTTTAACCGGAGCTTGTTGTGCGCATAGCTGATTGAAAAAGCGGGGAAATTAAAGTAGCCAATGGCTTTTCCCGGGGAAAGTTAATGTAGTATTACTACATAATAGATAAGGTAAAATAGAAAAAATAGCCTATTTACGCTAATATTGGCATTTCATGTAAAATATTTACATGCTGGTAAGTCCGTCATCGCGGTCTGAATTTGCGAGAGAAGCGAGCACATGGGTAAGCAGAAACAGGATAATAATCCCGAGGAAACCAGGGAATGGCTGGATGCTCTCCGCTCCGTTATTGATGCAGAAGGCATAGAGCGTGCTAACTACCTGCTTGAACGCATGGCGGCAAAAGCATCCCGCACCGGGCTACATACAGCCTACACATCTGTTAATACACCCTATAAAAATACCATAGCTCCCCAGAACGAAGAACGCATGCCTGGGGATGTGTTTATGGAGCGTCAGATTAGAGGAATTATCCGCTGGAATGCTTTGGCCATGGTGATGCGCGCCAATGTGAAGAACTCAAGCATCGGCGGACACATCTCAACATTTTCATCTGCAGCAACACTTTATGACGTGGGCTTCAATTATTTTTTTAGAGGTCCCAGTGAGGAGAGTGAAGGGGACTTGATTTACTTCCAGGGGCACTCGGCGCCGGGAATCTATGCACGTTCCTATCTGGAGGGCCGAATAGAGGAAGAACAGCTGGACAAATTTCGTCAGGAAGTTGATGGCGGCGGCTTGTCCTCGTACCCCCATCCTTGGCTAATGCCGGATTATTGGCAGTTTCCGACCGTCTCCATGGGATTAGGCCCCATCCAGGCGATCTACCAGGCTCACGTCATGAAGTATCTGAGCAGTCGGGATTTAATTGACAGCGGCGAGCGGAAGATCTGGGCATTTTTAGGAGATGGGGAAACCGATGAACCCGAATCACTCGGTGCAATAGCGAAGGCAGGAAGAGAGCAACTGGATAATCTCATCTTCGTTATCAATTGCAATCTGCAAAGACTGGACGGACCGGTGCGCGGTAACGGCAAAATTATTCAGGAGCTGGAAGGCGTGTTCCGCGGTGCTGGATGGAATGTGATTAAGGTCGTTTGGGGTAGACTTTGGGATCCGTTATTTCAGGCAGACAAGGATGGAATTTTGCAGGAGCGCATGGACGAAGCTGTAGATGGTGACTACCAGAATTACTGGACTCGGGGTGGGGCCTATACCAGAGAGCACTTCTTCGGCAAGAGTCCCGAATTGTTAAAGATGGTAGAGCATTTGTCTGATGGCGATATTATGGCGTTGAATCGGGGTGGGCACGATCCTCACAAGGTTTATGCCGCCTATGCTAAGGCGACAAAACCGAATGGCAAACCTACGGTGATACTAGCCAAGACCGTAAAGGGCTACGCCTTCGGTTCCGGGGCAGAAGCACAGAATGCCACTCATTCGGTTAAAAAGCTGGACGGGAAAAGTCTCAGGCGCTTTCGAGACCGGTTCGGCATTCCCATCAAGGATGAAAAATTGGCTGAGGTCCCCTATTACCGGCCGCCGGAAAACAGCCTCGAGCGCAAGTATATGCGGCAACAGCGAGAGTCTCTTGGCGGTCCGGTACCACAAAGACGACGTCAATCTTATGCCTTGCCGGTTGCTTCTATAGATGCCTTCAAAGCAACGCTGCAGGGCAGTGGTGAGCGGGAGCTATCCACCACCATGGCATTTGTACGCATGCTTTCTACCTTGTGCAAGGACAAGGAAATAGGCCATAGGCTGGTACCCATCGTGCCGGATGAAGCCAGGACCTTTGGGATGGAGGGCATGTTTCGGCAGTTGGGTATCTATTCCTCCGTAGGTCAGTTATATGATCCGGCCGACTCCAATCAGCTTATGTATTACAAGGAAGACAAGAAAGGTCAGATGCTGGAAGAAGGGATCTCCGAACCCGGTGCCTTCTCTGCCTGGCTCGCTGCAGCCACATCCTACAGTGTCAATAACTACCCATTAATCCCCTTTTATATTGGGTATTCAATGTTTGGCTTCCAGCGCGTTGGTGATCTGAGTTGGGCCGCTGGAGATTCCCGGGCAAGAGGGTTTCTTATTGGTGCAACTGCAGGCAGAACTACGCTCAACGGTGAGGGTCTGCAGCACCAGGACGGGCACAGCCACGTTCTGGCCTCCACTATTCCCAATTGTGTGAGTTACGATCCCGCCTTTGCCTACGAATTGGCCATCATCGTTCAAGACGGTTTACGCCGTATGTATGAGAAAATGGAGTCCGTATTCTACTACATTACCACCATGAATGAGAATTACATCCAGCCAGAAATGCCAGCTAAATGTGAAGCAGACATCATTAAAGGTATGTATCTATTGGAAGATGGAGCTAGCGAGGAATACAAAACCAAAACCAAAAAAGAGGTGAGAGTCAGACTTCTGGGAAGCGGCACTATCTTAAGAGAAGTGAGAAAGGCAGCGGCAGTATTGCGTGTGGACTATAATGTATTGGTAGATGTTTGGAGCGTTACCAGCTTTAATGAGTTACGCAAGGAGGCGCTTGCCGTCACTCGAGAAAATATGCTCAATCCTGCCAGGAAACAAAGATTACCTTTTGTAACCCAGGCCCTGTCCACTCAGCAGGGTCCAGTCATCGCGGCAACTGATTACATGAAGTCTTATGCAAATCAGGTCAGGGCGTATGTGCCAGCAGCCTATCGGGTACTGGGTACTGATGGATTTGGTCGTAGTGATAGTCGGGAAAAGCTGCGACATTTTTTCGAGGTTGACAGCAAGTTTGTGGTTCTGGCAGCTTTAACCGAATTGAAGTCTGGTAAACTCATTTCCAGCAAGCAGATCACCGACTTTATGACGCAGAACGGTATCAAAAAAGACAAGGTTAACCCCATTACGCAATAGGTGTTGCCCTGAGGTGAGGGCAGAGGATTATTCGGGAGTCGAAGATTGTCAGTAGAAAATATAAAGGTTCCGGACTTTGGTGATGCCAGTGAAGTTGAAGTCATTGAGCTTCTGGTTTCCGTTGGACAGTCTGTCGCAGAGAATGATTCCCTGTTGGTACTGGAAAGTGATAAGGCGGCAATGGAAATACCCGCCCCCATGGCCGGTATTGTAAAAAGTATAGCCGTAAATCTTGGCGATCAGGTGAGCTCTGGCAGTGCGATGCTGAGCCTGGAAGTGGAGTCCGAAACCGTAAGTCCTCAAACCAATGGCAAAGATGCTGCCAACACCGCAAGCGGATCAGCACAAGGCAAAGAAGCACAAGGCGAGGAAGCAACAGGGCAGCCGGCTGTGCAGACAGATGTTAGCTTGGCAGTGGTACCAGTGCAGTTACCACCGGAGACCCCGGTGGAATCAGCGCCGACTGAGGTGGTCCCAAGCCGCTATCCAGCAACCCAGCTAAACGATGAAAGCAGCCGTGTCTACGCAGGTCCGGCAGTACGCAAGTTGGCGCGCGAACTTGGTGTGGACCTGACGCTTGTGATGGGTACAGGAACAAAATCGAGGGTATTGAAGGAGGATATTCATGACTTCGTAAAAAGCCGCATTAGTGCATCGGCTGGTCAGCAGGTAGGTAGTGTTTCCACTATTCCAGATGTTGATTTTAGCCAGTTTGGTGAGATCGAGAAGGTACCATTGAGCAAGCTGCATAAGCTCATCGGAGCCAATATGCATCGCAATTGGTCAAATGTGCCCCACGTTGCTCAGTTTAACAAGGCCGATGTAAGCGATTTGGAAAAATTCAGATCCGAGCTCAAGCCAGAGGCTGAGCGCAGAGGGGTCAAGTTAACTTTCTTACCATTTTTGTTGAAAGCCTGCGCTAAAGCATTACAGGAATACCCCCAGTTCAACGTCTCCCTTCACTCATCTGGCGAATACATCATTCAGAAAAAGTTTATCCACATCGGTGTGGCTGTTGCGACCGAAGCAGGATTGGTGGTGCCGGTAATAAGAGACGTTGATAACAAGAGTATCTGGCAATTGGCAGCAGAGGTGGTTGAGCTTACCGGCAAGGCCAAACAACGCAAACTGAGTCGGGAAGAAATGCAGGGTGCCTGCTTCTCCATATCCAGTCTCGGTGCAATTGGTGGAACCGGTTTTATTCCCATAGTCAATGCACCGGAAGTCGCCATATTGGGCGTGGCAAAGACTGCGATCAAGCCGGTCTACCTCAATGGTGAACTTACAGCCAGGAAAATGTTACCGATAACACTTTCCTATGATCATCGAGCCGTGAACGGTGTCGATGGGGGTTTGTTTACCGACTTCTTGGTAAAAGTTCTTTCTGATATTAGATATCTATCTCTGTAGTCTAGTACCTCGACCCTGGTCGAGGTACTGGAGTCAAGCTGGAAAGAATAGTGTCCTATCCTGAATCGCCACCGATTGTATTTCGCAATTGTACGCCGTTGATAAATTCTTCTCATTAAGAATGGTTTGCTTCGATCCAGAAAGGTAGTTACCGTCCCCCATTAGCAGGATAATTCGATCGCAGTACCTGGCTGCCAGATTGATATCGTGTGTAGCCATTATAAAACTTGCCTCTTGCTCATCGATTTTCTTCTTTAACAAGTCGAGCATGCTGATCTGGTAAGCGATGTCTAAATGATTACTGGGCTCATCTAACAGAAACAGCTTCGGGCTCTGGACTACCAGCATGGCAAGCGCCAGGCGTTGTTTCTCCCCTCCCGATAGGCTGTCTATGTAGCGCCCTGCCATGTCTGCCAGATCAAATTCCTGCAGCGCCTGCTGGGCTTTTTGCAGGTCACGGGGGTCATCTCGCAACATGGATTGAACGTGTGGGTGACGACCTAGCAATACAGTTTCAAGCACTGTAGAAGGGAGTGTGTGGATGTTTTCCTGAAACAGTATCCCGATTTCAGTAGCCAGTTCTCGACGAGATAGTTCACTCATTGGTTTGCCGTGCAACAGGATACTGCCCGCGTCAATTTCCCTCAACCCCATCAGGCAGTGGAGAAGGGAAGTTTTTCCTACGCCATTTTTGCCCAGCAGGCCCCAGTGCTGATTGTGTGATATCGCCAGGTCAAGATTCTTGCAGAGACTTTTTCCTACGATCTGCAGCGTGAGAGACCTGATATCGAGAAGATTGTCTTTCATTGTTTTATGGTGCTGCGTAAAATTATCAGAAAAGCAGGCACTCCAATGACTGCAGTGATCACCCCAACGGGTAGTTGCTGAGGCGCGATTATGCTCCGGGCTAGGCTGTCAGCGATAACTAAAAAGCTGCCACCCAGCAATACCGATGACGGGATCAGTATGCGGTGATCTCTCGCACCTAACAGACGTAACATGTGGGGAATGATTAATCCTACGAAGCCGACTGACCCGGCGATAGTCACTGCGCTCGCCGTCAGCAGAGAAGCACTGAAATAAAGAATGACACGCACTGTTTCAACATTGACGCCCAGAGCTGAGGCGACCAGTTCTCCCCGAATCAGCACATTAAGCGCGCGCGCGAAATAAACGCCAATTAACAAACCGCTGGCAAGCAGCATGGCATGCCCGATCGTCACAGAACTTTGGCTCAAATCTCCCATCAACCAGAACAGCATGCTCTGCACATTGTTGGAGGAGCTGGTGGTGAGCAAAATATTGATCACAGCACCCCAACCAGCCGACATCACCACGCCTGTGAGTAGGAGACGGGTAACCGACCATTTACCAAACTTATTGGCCAGCCCAAAGACAATGAGTATCGAAAACAATGCCCCAAGGAAGGCAGAATTGGAGACCCACCAACCTCCCAACCCTAATAGTATTGCAGACAGCGCGCCTACTGCTGCACCTCCGGAGATGCCCAGTATGTAGGGATCAGCCAAAGGGTTTCGTAACAGAACCTGCATAATAACGCCCGATATGGCAAGTAGACCACCTGTGGTAAACGCTGCAAGCGTGCGGGGGATTCTTATTTCGTATAATACCTGTGCCTGCAAATTATCGGGAGATCCAAAGAGCACGGCGATAAGATCACTTAATCCAAGGTCGACGCTGCCGCTTAACAAAGACACAATTAAACTGGCTAGTGTCAGCAGTGCAAGCAGCCCTAAAAGCATTAAGTGCCGTGAACTAATCAATCAAAAATCCCTACTGTGTAATGCGAATCGCTTATGCAGGAAAGGTATCACAAGGAGTGTGCCAAAATCTGATGCGCTTTTGATTTCTATTTCGCCATCGAGAAAAGCCCTGATTATACGATATACACTGGACAGACCTAAACACTTACCGAGGGGATTTAAATTACAGTCCGCAGCAGGCTAGGGTGCTTTTCTATCCAGAGGTTTCTAAATGGACAGGGAGTGGTAGACTTCGGGCAGTGTCAGAGAGTTTCGGCTGTAATCGGGAATAATCGGAGAATAGTATGCCTTCATTTGATGTTGTATCAGAAGTTGATCTGCATGAAGTACGCAATGCCCTGGATCAGGCCAATCGGGAGGTAGGAACGCGGTTCGACTTTAAAGGTGTCGATGCCTCGTTTGAACTGACCGCCTCTGAGGATGTAACGGTCACGGCTGAAGTTGATTTTCAGGTACGGCAGATGCTGGAAATTCTTCGAGCCAAACTGGTAAAACGAAAAGTGGATATCAAGTGCTTGCAAGAGGGGGAAGTCGAATTATCCGGACAAAAAGCCAGCATGACGGTAACAATACAACAGGGCATCGAGGCAGATCTGGCCCGAAAAATTGTCAAAATGGTGAAGGGAACAAAAATCAAAGTACAGACTGCAATTCAAGGCGAAAAGCTAAGAGTGAGTGGTAAGAAACGCGACGATCTTCAAAAAGTAATGGGTGTTATCAAAGATGCAAAGTTAGGGATTCCTCTTCAGTACAGTAATTTCAGAGATTAATTTTGCAAAATTGATCAGGAATGAAACCAAATTTTTATGATCTGCTGCACTCAAAACTTATCAGGATAATGTATGTCAGGAGCTGAAAGCAGGGTAGTGGATAGTTGGCGAAACTGGCTACCTGAAAGTGTCCGCCCTTATGTTGAAGCAGCACCCCTGGCAGCATTTTTTCTGGGTATATCTTCGAGCTTTCCTTATGCCCTGATCGGGGCGACCCTGACGACGCGCTTGGCTCAAGATGGCATCTCAAAAAGTACTGTGACAGCCTTTGCGTTAACTTTCTTGGCTTATAACTTTAAATTTCTGTGGGCGCCGATTGTTGATAATGTGAAACTGCCTGCCATAGGACGTTTTGGACAAAGACGATCCTGGCTTTGGGTTATCAGTCTAATGGTAGTTCTGGCTGTTACATTTTTAGGAGTGGCCGATCCGAATCAGGCATTGTTCACGGTTGTCGTTGCAGCAATCACGCTAGGTGTATGTGGCGCCACGCTAGATATTATTATTGATGCTTATCGCATTGAACTGCTGGAGCCTCATCAACTGGGCACTGGCTCGGGCATGTCTCAATACGGCTGGCGAATCGGTGCTGCTACAACTGGCGCGCTGGCCCTGATCATTGCTAGCCGCTTCGGCTGGTCTATTGCCTATATCTCCTGTGCTATTTTTGCCCTACCGGCAATTCTGGTTGGGGTTTTCATGGGGGAACCAAAGCGTCATATTGAACCGGTTGCGACCAAAGGTTTATTACATGCACTAATTGAATATTTTAGCCCGCTTCTTGAATTTGTTAAGCGACAGGGAGCATGGTTGGTTCTTTTTTTTGTGTTGATACACAAAATAGGTGACACGCTCGCCAATCTCACCCTACGTCTTTTGTTTGATGATTTGGGTTTCAGTAATGAAGAAATTGCTTTTTATGATGTCGGTTTTGGTTTTGTTGCCTTCCTCATCGGAATTTTTATTGGCGGCATCATGTATGTTCGCATGGGGCTCAAACACTCAGTATTGGTAAGCCTGATACTCATGGCCGTTTCAAACTTCAGTTTTGCTGCTTTAGCTTTGGTCGGCCATACTAATTTGGGTATGGCTGCAGCGGTTGGCTTTGAAAATTTTGCTAGCGGTATTGGTGGCGTAACGGTAGTCGCTTATTTGTCAGCCTTGTGTAATCTACGATTTACTGCGACCCAATATGCGTTGCTTTCAGCACTTGCCAGTATTGCTGGCAGGTTTCTTACTGGGACTACTGCAGGCGGGCTTATCGAGACGATGGGTTATGTTAACTTCTACTTACTTACCACATTCCTGGCTTTTCCTGGTGTTTTACTATTCTGGTATATGATTCGTAGTGGCCTTGCTGATGTTTCCCTGGGTGGCGCCGCAAAAGAAGAATATAATTAATCAGAGGTCCCCTAGGATTGTGTATCTTGCTCTGGGTTGGCAAATTATAGCGTTGAAACTTGAGCTATGCCTCGAGCTGATTCCATTCGAATTTTCGCAAAGAACATCTTCCCTTGATGAAGACTATCCCTTCTTTCTCGAGAAGAGACTTCTGCAATAAGTACTGAGTGGTCCCCTTCTTAAAGGAAATCGAACCCTTCGAATTAACCACACGAAACCAGGGTAATTTAGTTCCGGCGGGCAGATGCTTCATCGTGTAGCCGACATAACGCGCATAGCCTAGCAATCCTGCCAGTTTTGCCACCTGACCATAACTGGCGACTCGGCCGGTTGGGATTTGATGTACTACCTGCCATATTTTCTCTTTATTGTTCATGCTCGCTTTACCTGCAGGGCCAAACACCACTAAACCTCGTCCTATGTGATAAAGTGTGACAATTATAGAGTGTGATGGGGGCATTTGTGCGCTTTCTTATAGTTTTCTTCATTGCAGTACCCTTGTTTGAAATGTTGTTATTGTTCGAAGTCAGTGACCGGATTGGCGGTCTGATAACTCTCAGCCTAGTGGTTCTGACAGCGGTGATTGGGGTGCAAATATTGAAGCAACAGGGACTGTCTACCTTGCTCAGGGCAAAGCAAAGGCTGCAAACAGGGGAACTGCCAGCGCAGGAAATAGTGGAAGGCATGTTATTAGCGGGTGCCGGGGCCCTGCTACTCACACCAGGCTTTATCACTGATACCCTGGGATTTCTTTTTTTGACTGGTCCATTGAGGCGGCTGATAGCCGTTCGTATTATCAAATCGGGTGTAGTGATGGCAATGGGTCCGGGGGGAAAATCATCGTTTGGCCACTGGAACAACACCCGGCCCGGATACCAGGAAACGAAGGTTCACACTTTCGAAGGGGAATTTACCGAAGAAACTGATAATTTATCGAGGCCAACAGGGGATAGCGAAGGGAGTGATTCTGACAAAAATCGTTAATTTTCAGGAAGTGAGCGGCCAAAATGGCCATTCCTGCTTCGAAATTCGGTTTTTTTCATAAGAATCTTGCCCGATTTAGTTCTCGTCTATTGAAATTTCACTGACTAGCCCCATTAAGAGTTTCACAACGACGAATCAGCCGTGAACCGCATGAATAGACAGGTTTTCGGTCCGTAGTTTGAGATTTTGCTAATAATAGTATTGATTCCCGATTTATTCGGGTGTCATCATTGTTAATTCGGTTCGAAATGGTCAATCAATTGATTTAGGAGAAGAAGAGTAATGAATATCCGGCCTTTACAAGATCGTGTCGTAGTGCGGCGCATGGAAGAAGAATCCACCAGTGCAGGAGGCATTGTGCTACCAGGTTCGGCGAGTGAGAAGCCCGCTCAGGGGGAAGTGCTTGCAGTTGGTCCCGGCAAGCGTCAGGAAAATGGAGAAACACAGCCCGTTGATGTGAAAGTGGGGGATACTGTTGTTTTTGGTAAGTATTCAAGCAATACAGTGAAAATCGGTGATGAAGAGCTGCTGATTTTAAATGAGAGTGAAATTTTTGGTGTTGTTGAATCTTGAGACTTACACGCTAACTCGGCTTCATTAATTATCTAAAAAAATAGGAATATTAGAAAATGGCTAAAGACGTAAAATTCGGTGATACAGCGCGCCAAAAATTATTAGCAGGTGTCAACGTTCTTGCTGACGCAGTTAGTATTACACTGGGTCCCAAGGGCCGAAACGTAGTTTTGGACAAGTCCTTTGGCGCACCGACCGTCACCAAAGATGGTGTATCCGTGGCGAAAGAAATAGAACTTGAAGACAAGTTCGAAAATATGGGTGCACAAATGGTTAAGGAGGTTGCATCGCAAACATCCGATGTGGCCGGCGACGGCACTACTACGGCAACGGTACTGGCTCAATCTATATTAAATGAAGGCCTGAAGTCAGTGGCAGCCGGTATGAATCCGATGGATTTGAAACGGGGAGTTGATAAGGCAGTTACAGCATTGGTAGAAGAAATAGGCAAACTTTCCAAGCCGTGCACCGATCCAAAGGCTATCTCACAGGTGGGCACCATCTCGGCTAATGCTGATACACAGGTGGGCGAGATTATTGCCGAAGCCATGGAAAAAGTGGGTAAAGAAGGCGTTATCACCGTTGAAGATGGTTCGGGATTGGAGAACGAATTGGACGTGGTTGAAGGTATGCAATTCGATCGCGGTTACCTTTCTGCATACTTCATCAATAACCAGGACAACATGGGTGTTGATATGGAAAATCCGCTCATACTGCTGGTGGATAAGAAGATCTCCAATATTCGCGATATGTTGGGCTTGCTGGAAGGCGTTGCTAAGGCTGGTCGGCCGTTACTGGTTATTGCAGAAGATGTCGAAGGTGAGGCTCTGGCAACTCTGGTCGTGAACAATATGCGTGGCATCGTCAAGGTAGCTGCCGTAAAAGCACCTGGGTTTGGCGATCGCAGAAAAGCCATGCTCGAGGACATTGCAACGCTTGCCGGTGGCACGGTAATTTCAGAAGAAGTAGGCCTGAATCTGGAAGGAGCCTCGGTTGAAGATCTCGGCTCAGCCAAGCGCGTTACCATCACCAAGGAAAATACTACGATCATCGATGGTGCCGGTGATGCCGTTAATATCCAGGGTCGGGTAACCCAGATACGTGCTCAGATCGAAGAGACATCTTCGGACTACGATCGGGAAAAACTCCAGGAACGCGTGGCTAAACTGGCCGGTGGAGTGGCAGTGATCAAGGTCGGCGCCGGTACTGAAATTGAGATGAAAGAGAAGAAGGCCCGAGTTGAGGATGCATTGCATTCGACTCGAGCAGCCGTAGAGGAAGGCGTGGTACCTGGCGGTGGTGTCGCATTTGTTCGTGCGCTTCAGGCAATTGAGGGATTAACAGGGGAGAATGAAGACCAGAATGTCGGCATCTCATTACTGCTCAAGGCTGTAACCACTCCTCTACGTCAAATTGTCGCCAATTCCGGCGAAGAAGCTTCTGTTGTCCTGGACAAGGTTCAAGAAGGTAAAGGCAATTTCGGTTTCAATGCCGCCACAGGTGAATATGGTGACATGATTAAAATGGGCATTCTTGACCCTGCCCTGGTTACCAGAACCGCCCTGCAAGCTGCAGGTTCCATTGCTGGCTTAATGATTACTACTGAAGCCATGGTGGCTGAGCTTCCCGAAGAGAAAGGCGCTGCTCCTGCCATGCCTGATATGGGCGGGATGGGTGGCGGAATGCCCGGCATGATGTAAAAATCGGTCGCCAGGGAGGTCTTAATCCTCCCTGGCGGCGTTGGTTAGTAAATCTGGTGCTCATGTATGACTCTATACACTGCGCGCCAGATTTCCAAACCGCCTTGCCAGGAAGGATTAATCCTCTCCCTGGCGACCGATTTTAAAGCCTGCTGCATCTTTACTTCTTTCAACAACAAAAACCTGGATTGTTCTTGAATTCAAGCTTTCTGAGCGGTCATGCCAGGAAGGATTAATCCTCTCCCTGGCGACCGATTTTAAAGCCTGCTGCATCTTTACTTCTTTCAACAACAAAAACCTGGATTGTTCTTGAATTTAAGCTTTCTGAGCTGTCATGCCAGGAAGAATTAATCCTCTCCCTGGCAACCGATTTTAAAGCCTGCGGTATTTTTACTTCTTTCAGCTATAAAAACCTGGGTAGTCCTTGCGCGTAGGCTCCTCTAGCCGCCTTGCAGGGATGGATTGATACCTCCCTGGCACCACTTTATAGGCCCTGCGCATTTTTTCTGTTTTTTTCGGTTTAAAAGAAGAATTTTCTTCTTTTACGGGAGATTGCAGGTATTTGAATGTAAAGCCCGATGGCAGTCATTGGCAAATATTTGGCGATCAATTGTTCTTGTTTTATGCCCAGCAAGGGCGAGAGAGATGGTTAACCCACAATACTGAGGATTACAAAGAAACTGCAGATATAGCATGGGCAGACATTTTAGAGAACGCTGATGATTGACTATAAGCTGGATTGCCATCCTGATAAAACTGGGTAATAGGTCTGGATGATTCCAAAATAAAAAGGGGCCGAAAGGGTCCCTTTTTTCTACTCTGTTAATTCCGCTCTATAGAAGTTCGATGATTAGCAGTAATACTGCGCCCAGTGCGATGCCACTGTGAATAACGCCTATCACACTGGTTATTGGCCCGGTTTTGCCTTTCATTCCATTGAATTGCAGCCCCAGAATGACGGCTATTACCAGAATCATGGCCAGGGTGCTCGTTCCACCATCCCCTGTCATAGGGACACGGCCATCACCTAACAGATGGGCAGATGCCCCCATGAAGAACAGCATGGGCAGGGAGAACAGTGTATTGGTGCGTGATGCCAGACCCGCTTTGCCCAGAGCGCCAGCGGCTCCGGCTAATGGCTCACCACCGTCGATGACCTGCTCGGTTGAAGCGATCACGATTTTTTGGTTTGGCCAGATAATCAGCCAGACATTCAGAAACATTAAGGTACCGAGCAGCATGCCAACGACGAGGTAGAAGTTTACGGCACTACCGAGTATTCCAGCCAATACCACGCCGGATATGAACGTTAACAGCGCCCCATAGCGGAACCACCACAATGCCCGCGGAACTAATTTAGCAATAGCTGATGATTTGGCCGCCGCATCGGTTTCTTTAAAGAACTCTGTTTGAACAAAATTAAAGTAGTAGAGCAGTCCGATCCATGTCACACCGGCAAAAAAGTGAATCCAGCGGAAAATGTATGATAAAAAATTTTCTAGTTCCATAGCAGGGCCCTTATTCTCGTAGTGAACTTGGTTGTTTTTATACCCGTTGAATTAATGTTCTTGCTCTATGCCCGGGTCAGCTATTGTAATATTATCATCGGCTAAAGCAATTTCCTATTAAGGTTCTCCAGGGATGGCATGCCTGCACGATTTTTAGGATAATGGGCAAATATGAAAGAAAACGATGACTTGTCCAATATACCGCCGATGGTGCCCGAACGGGATGATGTGGATTCTCATCTGAGTAATCGACGTTCACAGGCCCAGGATATAGTGCCTCCCAGCTATTCTGCGGTAAAAGTAAAGGTGAGCACCTGGCCGGTGAGAATCATGTTGACCCTGATCGTGCTGACCTTGATGGGAGCTGGTTACGGCACCTATTACATGTATGGAGAGTATCGCAATGACCTGCGCCAGGCCGATCTGCGCATAAGCGACCTGGAGCGCCGTTTGGCTCTGGCTGGTGAGTCTGTTGAAGATTCTACCATCAACATAATCGAGAGAATGGATTTCAACTTTTCAGAAATTGACAAACTCTGGGCTGCCCGCAGAGTTATCAATAAAGCCATCGAGGACCTCACATCAGAATTGGCCAGACTGGTAATCGTCAATGAGGGGCAGGACGAGGCGACAGCCAATAGTAGTCAACAAATTGCGCAAACGAATCAGCGGGTTAATGCAACTGACACAAGAATCAATGCCCTGGGCACTGAACTTGATGCAGTCACTCAGTCAGTAGCCAGTCTGGATGCCAGCTTTCAGAACTTAGAAATAATACGCAGCGAAATGGAATCTGTTCGCGCTTCTCTAACCAGCGGCGACAGTACAGTTCTGGGCTTGGTTGGGCGTCTGGAGTACATTGAGGAATCCATGGAATCGGTGAATGCCCACAGACTGCAAATCAATGAAAGTTTGTTTCGCTTACAGGAAAGCGTCGAAATGATACAGCGTAGCCAAACACCCGCCGGTGGCCTGTAAACACTTCCTCCTGGTAATACCGAATTAGTTGCCGGAAAAAAGTGGCTTGCGTTTTTCAATGAACGCGGTTACCCCTTCCCTGAAGTCGTCCCGTGAGGCGCAATCAGCAAAATATTCAGCCTCAGCCTGCAGTTGCGACTCGAAATCGCTCTCTAATGATCTGTAAAACAGTGCCTTGGTATTGCCATAGACATGGGTTGGACCGGTGGCCAGCCGGGTTGCTAATTTGTCAGTTTCTGTGTCGAGATCTGCAGCGGGAACGACAAAATTTATCATGCCCATAGCGGCTGCAGTCGTGGCATCGAATCGATCACTGAGCAGTGCTATTTCCATCGCTCGTTTGATCCCCACGGCTCGAGGTAGATGAAACGAAGAAGAACCATCCGGGCTGGTGCCAATACGACAGTAGGCCAGAGTGAAGAAGGCATCGTCGGCAGCGATAACCAGGTCGCAGGCGAGCGCCATACTGACACCGGCGCCGGCTGATGCACCGTGACAACTGGCGATAATCGGTTTTGGCATCCTGCGCATAGCGAACATAATCGGGTGCAAATCATGAATTCGCAGCATAAATTGCTTGCGAATCTCCTCCGGTGATTGCTTGATGGATTCACCCATTCCCTTCACATCTCCGCCGGCCATGAAATGATCTCCAGCGCCTTTAAGGACAACACAGCGAATTGATGAATCCCGTTCGATGTCGTGGAGCACATCGCATAACATGGAGCGCATCTCCATGCTAAGTGCGTTACGGGCTTCAGGGCGGTTCATAGTCAGGGTGGCTACACCCTCATGATTGGAGACTTCGAGGTCAGACATGAATAATTCCTTTCTTTATGGGGGTTGATATTTGAACTGGAATTATTCGAGTATACCTGCGGATCGTGAATCAGGGACAGGATTACCGCTCCGCGCTTGGAAAACCAGACTGGTCGGGTATAATACGCGCCCTCTCAGAAGTGAATTCATTGCGCTTTGATTGTAGCGGACGTGGCGGAATTGGTAGACGCGCTAGATTTAGGTTCTAGTATCGCAAGGTGTGGGAGTTCAAGTCTCCCCGTCCGCACCAAATCAAGGTATTACACTGTCCGGTAGCGGCTATAACTCCTTAAAATCTTTGAGATATCCCTGTAATTAGGCTCTTCTAGCATCCAGTGCTGTATTGCAACATCCAGAATTTAATGTAACACTCTTTGTAACACCGGTTCATTGTGATGGGAGGAATGTTACAATGGCGAATACCACAAAGCCGCTTACCAATACAGAGGTAAAGCAGGCAAAGCCCCGCGAAAAAGAGTACAACTTAGCTGATGGCAACGGCCTTTATCTTAGGGTGAAGCCTAATGCTACTAAACTCTGGCTATTCAACTACTCTCGTCCCTACACTAAGAAAAGAGCGAATCTCGGCCTAGGCGGCTTTCCCGACATTCCGTTAGCCGATGCCAGGACTGAAGCCCAAAAGTTTAAAGGATTGTTAGCTAAAGACATCGATCCGAAGGAATACCGAATAGAGCAGGCGCGCAAGGATGACAAGGCGCACACCAATACCTTTGAGCATGTGGCGGCCAAGTGGCTCAAGCTGAAAGAATCTAAAATCTCACAGTCTTACTATAAGAAAATATCCAGCAGGCTCAACCTGTACCCCGTCAGCCCCAGTTGGACATAATCACCTGATTGCATAAGAGACACTTTTGGCTCATCGTTAATCCCCAGAGGAAACGATGATGAGAAAGAAAG
>Ga0187827_10000514_pt1 | contig 60601 bp, 51 predicted proteins | sample ETNtaG_39_FD_167969 | JGI IMG/M metagenome (GOLD analysis project Ga0187827, IMG submission 167969) | Marine microbial and viral communities from oxygen minimum zone, Eastern Pacific Ocean - ETNP2014_SV_150_PacBio MetaG (Illumina Assembly) | ecosystem: Environmental > Aquatic > Marine > Hypoxic... | reverse complement strand
TTGGCCGGCGAAAGGTGTGTGTCGGCCACCTCGCCGAAGACATCCCTAAAATCAGTCGTGATCGCTAGGTCACGACCCTGGTAGCGTTGCTCGCGGGATAGCCCCGGCCAGTCGCCATACACCGTTCCCCCGTTCACCTGCCCACCAAGTACCATGCAAGCGTTAGCATGACCGTGGTCGGTACCCCGGCTTCCGTTCTCCTCCACGGTGCGGCCAAATTCCGACATCGTCAACACAACTACGTCCTCCATCCGGTCGCCGAGATCACGGGCAAAGGCAGCTAAAGCCTGGCCAAATTCCGTTAACCGGTTGGCAAGGGGTCCCTGAGTGCTCCCCTGCTGACGATGGGTGTCCCAGCCCTCAATATCGGCGAAGGCGATCTCCAAACCGATATCAGCCTTGATAAGTTGCGCCACATGGCGCAACTGCCGGCCAAGCCCGACGTTGGGATACTCTGCACCGTTCGCCACCTGGTAGCGCAACGGGTCTGCCGTTTTGAGGAACGCAACCGCGTCCAGTGCTTCGGCCCCCGTGGACAAAACAATGTCCCTTTCGTCAGCCCCATAGAGGGCTTCGAAACCACTAGCAAGCATCTCGCGCTGGCGCTGGTTGCCGCTAGCTCGTCGTCTCGCTTGTTCGACCTGACGCTCGTTGACCATGTCGCTCCCGGCCATATCCGTTGCAGCATTCATCTGTCGATCAGTACCTCGAGCACGCTGAATCGGTGCCCCTTCACCACCAAGGAATTGCTGCAAGTCACCGACCGCTAGCGATGCCTGCGGTCCACTAAGAGCCAGGGGTTCTTGCTGGGTAACCGCGAGACCACGTATCAACGCCTGCGGACCACCAAGCTCAGCTTCGGCTGTTTCCGCAAGCAACCGGTTCAACCAGCCATCTGGGGTACTTTTGACACCAGGTGTACCAGTTTCCATATAATCCTGAGCATCGAAGTGTGAGCGTGTCGCGTCTGGCGAGCCAACCGCATGAACGATCGCCAAGTGCCCCTCCTCGTACCACGGTTGCAACGGCGCGAGCGACGGGTGCAGGCCAAAAAATCCGTCCAGATCGATGGCGCGGTTGTCACCTCGGCCAGGTGCCTCAATCGAGATGTTCTGGCGGGCCTTGTAATACTCCCTATCGCCGTGAGGAACAACCATGCTCAAGCCATCGACGGCACCTCTCTGAAACACGCACACCAATATCTTTCCCCTGCCTTGCAACGACGCCGTGGCACCAAGTGCTCGGCCCATAAAACAAGGAGCCAGGCCGAAGGAAACCATCGCCAAGCCGCCTGTGCGGACAAACACCCGGCGGGAAACACCCGTCAATCTAGTGTATTCGTCGCAACAATATTTCTTCGCCATGAGGCTCGCTCCTCTTACCTGCGTTGAAATTCCGGAGACCCCAAAATCAAAGTAGCGATCTCTGCATTGCTGGGTGCGCTGTCCTGGCTATCGCCCCACTCAATAATTTTCTCGCGCGTTTCGCCTCCAACACCTCCGGGTAGAATTTGAGTCAGCAAGGCATCGATACGCACTTCCAGCGTTCCAACCGGACCGCCGCCAGTTCTAGAGCGACGACGGCGCGGGCGCTGCTGCCCACCAGTGCGCCCTCGGCTGCCGGTTCCTCTACCGGTGCCACTGAGCACGGAGCCATCAGGAAACGCTTCCGCTGCCAGAAGGGACCCAACATCCATGCGTGCCAAGATGGCGTTGGCGCTAGTCCATTCCGCTGCAATGTCTGGGTACCCAGCCGCCGAAGCTGCACCGTACAAAGGTGCCCCAAGCTGGCGTAGGTTACGACCGAGTTGGCCGTTTGTGCTAACGGGTAACTCAAGCGACCGTGCCGCGCTGGTGAGAAACTCCATCGGACTCTTGACCTTAGAACCGTGGTACTCGGTACCAAGAAACTCGTCGGAGAGCAACACGGCCGCGGTCGTCGCCCGAAGATTGCCTCGGGTACGCAAGAACACCCCAGCGACCGTGTCTACCAGGTCGCCTGGGGGACGGTCGGCAATGAACTTGCGGCACAGTTTAGTGGCAATGAAAGTGGCCGTCTCCGGATGCGCAGCTAACATGTCGAGTACATCTTCGCCATCCTCGAGACCACGGCCAGCCGGCAACATCTTTCCAAGAATTGTCTTCTCCTCGGCATCGTGCCAATCCGGACGGAAAACAAAACCCGTGTTATCGAAATTGCGCGCCCCAAGTGTCAACGTCCAGCCGGTGAGCGCCCGGGCCACCTCACGCACGTCATTCTGTGTGTATCCGCCATCCACACCAAGCGTATGGAGTTCCATCAGCTCACGGGCATAGTTTTCGTTCAGCCCCGGAGGTCGGTTGCGCTGCTGCTGCCGGCGTTGCCGTTGCATCTGCTGCATTTGACGCGGATTGGGCATCCCTCCAGCACGCGGCATTGCGCGGATGGCGTCCTCAACCGCATCGTTGCGAGCTCGAGGTGAGGGGCCGAAGACATTGCGGTCTTCTTCCGCTGCGCTTTGCCAGTTGTCAAGGTAGACAAGCATCGCGGGGCTGTGGGCCACCGCCCCTAGCATATGCCGGAAGCTCCCCAGTACGTGCGGTCGGATGGCCTCACGCTCATATGTGGAGATCAGGCTGCGGATGCGGTTGCGGTAGAAAACGTTGAAATGGTTAAACCAGAAGTCAACCAGCACTTCGTTGAGCTGCTTCTCGCTCTCAACGGCACGAACCATACGAGCAGCAGCAAGCTCCTGAAGCGGAATACGCGACTCCCGCTCAAGACGACGCCGAGCTTCTTCGTCGAGTTCCTCATCCTCCCGCATGAGGCGCTCAGCGGCTTGGGCCGGAGGGTAACCACGGTACAGCTCGCCAATGTCCATCTTAAGGGTCGGAAGCCTGTCGAGCTTGGTATTGACCGATCTGTCCGTGATGCTTTCCGGCTCGAGTTGCCAGCGGACGTAACCTTCAGCACCGAGCTCATCCGCCAGCTCCCAGTCGCTTCGTCGAGGGCCAAACGCAATGCGGTTGAGAACATGAGCGATCGTCCCAGCGTCGTTGGCTTGCTTCATCACACCCCCTTAACGAGATTTATACATGGCAGGCAGGTACAACGGAAGGCTCTGGAGGTGAAGCTTTGTGAAGATCTGTAAATGTTGTTCTCACCATCCCAGGGCCACTACCGTAGAGGGGTTAATGCTCGAGGGCCAGGTTAGATGGCGGCAACCAGGCACGGAGGGCGATCCCGTATTCAGACCTTCGACTAGGGATTCAGGGGCCATATCAATGGCACGAGTATTAACAACACCAAAAACGCGATGATGGTCATTGGGATCCCGGCCTTCATGTAGTCACTAAACCTGTAGCGTCCGGGTGAGTACACCAAGAGGCAAGCGGGCTCAAGTGGCGCGATAAACGACAGTGACGCAGAGAGCGTCACCAGAATGGCAAGCGAGCGCGGGTCGACACCGATTTGCGATGCAGTCGACATTGCGACCGGGAGAACAACTAATGCTGCCGCAGCATTCGATAGTGGCTGAGTTAGCAACATCGTCAACAAAATGAAAGCCGACATCACGGCGTACAACCCAAGCGGCAAGGCGAGCCGGGTAATCAGGCCCGCAAGGTAGTCAGCAGCTCCCGAGGTCTCCATAGCAACGCCGAACGAGGTCATGCCACCAATAAGGACGATGATCCGCCATTCGATGGATCCATAGACATCGTTAGAAGCCACTCCGCGGGTCAGAACGACAATCAGCGAAGCCACTAGTAATGCTATGGACACCGGAACCCAATTCACGGCCGCCGCCGCCACAGCACCCAGCAACGCCACCAGTGCAATACTGCCGCGGCGTCGCCGGAAACGCTGCCGCTCAAGCTGACCCAATACCCAAATCGATTCGTTCGACTGTAACAGCGCCAGGCTTTCCGGGGTGCCTTGCAGCAGTAATACGTCTCCTTCGCGCAGCCGCAAGCTAGCAATGTCGGTCGGGCAAGACGTACCGTGTCGGTAAGCAGCGAACACAGTGACCCCGTAGCGCCGCCGGAGATTCAACTTACGCAATGTTTTGCCCTGAATCCTCGAGCGCGGCATGACCACTGCTTCAGCGAGTTTCACGTCAGCAGCCGTGAAATCCTCATCTGCGGGCGAGTCAAGTGGACCGAAGCCTAGGTCAGGGTGTTCGTCAAGATCAAGAAGCTCCGTACGAGATGCCTGAACCGCCAGGATGTCACCAGCTAGCACCACCTCTTCAGCACTCGGAAAGATCTTCTTATCGTCGCGGAGAATCGCTAAGACGTTAACGCCTGCGTCGCTAAGCCATGAATCCATCAACGCCACACCAACTAGATCGGAGCTTTCACCAACTCTAATCTGCGACAGATAGTTGTCGATGGCAAATTCCTCTAGCAGTGTTGCTTCATCATGTTTCGGCAATGCCCGGTACCCAACCAGCGCCATCCATGTGGTGCCAACGATCACCATTGCCAGACCCACAGGGGCGAGCTCAAACATCGAAATTGGCTCAAGGTCCAAAGTTCGCATCAGGCCACTTGAAGCCAAGTTTGTCGACGTCCCGATCAGTGTGCAGGCACCGCCAAGCATCGAGGCATAGGCAAGTGGGATGAGAAAACGGCTTGTGCTGAACTTGGCGCGCCGTGAAAATTCCATCACCGCGGGCATCAGAATGGCAGTAGAGTTGGTATTACTAATGAATGCCGACATGCCAGCTGACACTGCCATAACCACCGTTACCGCGCCGCCCTCGCCACGGCCAGCAAGCTTATGAATCGCCTTGCCGACCGACTCCATAATGCCGCTTCTGACCAAGGCGCTCGATAGAACGAACACGGAGCAAAGAACGACGATGACCTCGTTCGCAAACCCTGAGAACGCTTCTGCCGGTGTCAGGATACCGAGCAAAACTAATGCGGCTAGCAACGACAAGGTGATGACATCGATCGATATACGTTCGAGAAAAAACGCAACCATCGCGACCACGAGCAGCACGAGAACAACGGAGATGTCATAGGTCATAACGTGAACATGCTAACTATGCAAAGAGATCTAGGTCGACGAGTCCTACAAAATTGATTGCTTAGCGTTTCAACGGGATGTTCGCATTTGCGATTTACGACCGGCGGCCCCGGGCCGATGGTCGCACGACCCCCATTCGAAACGCCCCACCCGTACCCTGCTTAATACTAAGTGGTGGGATCTTGGCTGCTGTCTATCTACAAAACATTACAACTACCCCTTCACACGCGCACCGATCACGAGCAGGAGTACACAAGCTGCTAACCAACCCAATTCCTCAAAAGACATTATTCACCTCATTGTCCATGGTTCTTGCCTGAAAAAACTAACCCTTCTCCATGTACGATTTCTTGATCTCATCCATGTCCGGCTGGAGCTTTCCCAGCTTCGCTTCAGTGGGTCAGTGATATGCCTCGTCATTGATGCGTCTCCCCACCTCCGCGGCGAAGTTTAAACAAACTCGGCTAACCCGACCAAGGAACCCTCAACCAAGATAGCGAATGCAACTGGCATCGGAGCTTGATGCTAGGATTGTTAGGTCACTGATTCAACAACGAACGACCTAAAATGACTGAATCTACAGCTACATCTGCCGGTCTCAAGGGTGTCGTTGCCGGCCGCTCGAGTATCTGCCTCATAGACGGTGAGCAGGGCTTGCTCGCTTATCGAGGCTACGATATCCACGACCTCGCCGAGCATTCAACCTTCGAAGAAACAACGTATTTGCTCTGGGAAGGCAAACTGCCGACAAGGGCCGAGCTCGCCGATTTCACCACGATGTTGGCAGAGCAACGAAGTGTCCCAGAATCCGTGCTCGACCTGATTGCTAACAGTCCGACCGACGCGCCACCAATGGCAACACTTCGAACAGCAGTTTCCGCGCTCGGAGAAGTCGATCCGATCGGCGAAGACATGTCGCCAAAAGCGAATCGAGCCAAAGCCACCCGTCTAACTGCACAAATTGCCACACTAACCGCAGCAATTGAACGCTGCCGGCACCGGCTGGAACCCATCGCACCTGACCCAGCCCTCGATCATGCCGCCAACTTTTTGTATATGGTCCGTGGTGAACGAGCAAGTACCACTGCCTCCCGCGCGTTTGACGTAGCACTCGTAATGCATGCTGATCACGGGTTCAACGCGTCAACATTCTCCTCACGTGTCACCGCAGCCACCTTGTCGGACATGCACTCTGCCATCACCTCCGCGATCGGCACACTGAAGGGACCGCTTCACGGTGGTGCCAACCAACGGGTGAAGGAAATGTTGGACGAGATTGGCAGTCCAGGTTGTGTCGTCGACTACGTTGACAAAACTTTGGCGGCCGGGCAACGCGTCATGGGATTTGGCCACCGCGTCTATCGTGTCGAGGATCCTCGCGGGAGGCATCTAAAAGCTCATGCTGAGAAGCTACAGGACGAGGGTGATCCCATGATGCTGGAAACCTCGGCAAGGCTCATCGAAGTAATGGACCAGCGTAAGGGTCTATCAATCAACGTCGACTTCTATTCCGCCAGCCTTTACACCTATTTGAGGCTACCTCCAGACCTGTTTCCGAACTTGTTCGCTATCAGCCGGATCGCAGGCTGGTCAGCACACATACTGGAACAGTACGCCGATAACCAACTGATCAGGCCGCGCTCCGAGTACAGGGGGCCTGGCAAGAGACGCTATCGCCCCCTTGGTGAGCGATAATCAACTGCTTTTTGGACGTTTATGGGAGAAAATAGATATTGGTTGGAGGTACTACTCTCAACGTAGTTGCGGCCATCGCATCGAGTTGAATCTCCACCACCGAATTGCAATCGATTTCTGTTGAAGGAGGGAACACCGTGAGCAAGAAGGGGCAAAGGATCTTCAAGTCGGCAAGCCTCGTGACTTTGAGCTTGATTGCTGGTGTCATGATCATCCAGCTGAGCTTGGCGATACCCGTTGCCGGCCAGCAAGCCCGGCCAGCAGTCAACTCGGGCACATCGGACCTGGATGAGACAATCCCACAGGGAGCTTTTGTCCGTGTCGCTGAAGAAACCCAGCAAGCCCTCGTCTATATTATGGCCGAACATTCCGTGGACGCAGCAGAAATGTTCGGCGGCCGATTCTTTTCTCCTGAAAACGAAAATGAGGACGCGCCGGAAATACCTGACCAGGTTGCGCCTGCGCAGGGCTCGGGCTTTCTCATTAGTTCCAGTGGTTACATCGTAACCAACGGTCACGTAGTCTCCCGAACGGATACTAGTGCTGTCGAGGTTATACGGGCGGATTCAGTTACTGTGCGGTTGAGCAACGAAGACGAATATCCCGCTGAGATTGTCGGTGTCGATATCGGTACCGATCTGGCAGTATTGAAGATCGACGTCGGCACCGACCTGCCTTACATCCCGCTTGGCGATTCGGATGTCGCACGGGTCGGTGAATGGGTCATGGCACTCGGTGCCCCGTTTGGCCTAACCAATACGGTGTCGGCCGGGATTGTTTCGGCCAAAGGTCGAGCTCGCATAGGTGGGCTTAATGGCTCGGCTTACCAGGACTTTATTCAAACCGATGCTGCCATCAATCCCGGCAACTCGGGCGGCCCTCTAGTGAATCTTCGTGGGGAAGTCATTGGCATCAACACGGCCATTGTTTCCAATACATCCCAAGGTCAATTCTCTGGAGTCGGTTTCGCGATTCCGATCAACCTGGCCGGTAAGGTCGTTAATCAACTCATCGATCATGGCCGGACAATCCGTGGGTGGCTCGGGATCAGCATGAACGCGCTGTCCCCGGCTCTTGCAGAAGCCTACGGACTCAGCCTGCGGGAGACGCGCGGTGCCGTGCATGTCGCCACGGTTAACGAGGACGAACCAGCCGATATCGCAGGCATTGCAGCCTATGACATTGTCGTTGGGACTAATGGGGTTACGCTTGAGGACGATCAGGACTTCCTGCAACGCATCGCTATGACTCCCCCGCACGACACAATCGTGCTGGATATTGTCCGCATCGCCCCCGATGCATCGTCCATAGGTCTAACGGCCGAGACCACATCCATTGCCGTCACGCTTGGCGAGCGAAAACCTGAAATTGAAGTTTTGGCAGAGTCGGTCCAACAAAGCCAGGGAATCGCTTTGGGCCGTAACATTCTCCCGAACCGTGACGTGACCCCAGTTGAAGAGCGTTTCGACCTGGTCCTCTCGGAACTCGACCGCAACCTGGCAAGCGAGCTCGAGTACCGGGCTAGCGATGGTGGCATCGTTATCCTACGCGCTGGCGCAAACAGCCCAATCGGTCGAGTCCCGGAAGGCACCATAATCCAGAAGGTCAATCTGCGCCCAGCGAACACGATTGAGGCATTCAGCGAAATCATCGATCACTTCGTACCTGAACAAATTGCAGTGCTCGACCTGCGGCTTCCAACTGGCGGCGTGTTCCGCGTACCAATCGAGATTCCCGAGTAACAGTCTCTCGAAACGCTCCATGTTGGCACATTCCACATCAACAAGATCTGAAGGCCAGTACAAATTCCCTCAAAGTGCAGTTGGACATCCGGCAACCACTGGGTTCCTTGGGCCGGGCTATTATTTGCCCACCCTCGACTAGCGCTTACCTACCACTCAGTCCCGGAATGCCACTACGACCCTGGGCCCAAGAGCGGAGGCGGTCTTGATTGCGCAGAAGTGAAGTGCTCGGGAGAAGCAAAACCTCTTCGCCGGGGTCAAGCCCCTCAAGAACTTCCGTATTTTGCCAGTCCCTCACCCCAGCCACGATTTTCTTGGTCATGATCTGACCGAGTTCATCGTAAACAAACACAACCGCGTATTCGCGACGGCCATCGAGTCCAAAGGGATCGCTATTGGCCTTGTTTGCCCCCTTTTGGAACTCCGCCATCATGCGTTGTCTTTCGGCCGGTGAGGCACTCTCAAATTGAGCTTTCTGATCTACGCTATCGGAGCCCCCACGACCACGCGCGCCACCACTAACGTCATCTTTTTCGACGGTCGTAAACCCGAGCATGCCTGCGACCTCCACGGCATCACTCGGCGTCCGCACCGCCTCGTTCTGAATGGTCAACACACGTGACTTGCGGTGTACGACGATCGAAACATCTGCGTTCATTCCCGGCAACAACTTGCCTGCGGAATTGTCAATCTTTGACAACACTGGGAATGTCGTGACCGACTGCTGTACCACCGCCTGCGGTTCGATCTTCATGACCTCGCCCAGAAACCGCTCTTCGGGAAACGCCTCGACCTTACTCACAACGGAAAGTCCCGACTGGATCTGACCGATGTCGACCTCATCGACTAGCGTACGAATTTCCAGTCGCGTCAGGTCGGCCATCTGTACAAGCGTTGTGCCCCCGGAAACGTCATTCGTACTGGAGGCAATAATCTGCCCCTCTTCAACCGTCTTGTTGATGATCGTACCCGCTGACGGAGCACGGACAGTCGCGTCAGCAAGCCGCTCCCTTGCAAGGTCCAGCGATGCTTCGGCACGAAGTAGTTGCCCCTGCGCGGTGCTGAAGATCTGCTCACTAGATTCGAAGTCGTTTTCAGATATCAGGGACTCCCCGAAGAGAGCCCGCGACCTTTCATGCTGATTCTCTGCAACTTCGAAACGAACCAAAGCATTCTCGAAGTCAGCTTGAACCTGCCTGAGCTCCTGGTCGAGGATCTCCGTATCCACCTGTGCAATAAGATCACCGGCCTCGACAAAATCACCTATTTCCACTCCCATTTCGAGGATTTCGCCTGAGGCTCTTGATTTAATCTCGACAATCGTGATGGGCTGCAACACACCAGTTGCTTCGACACTCATGGTGATATCCCGAATCACGCTTATGGCGGTTGGCAGTTCGCCAAGACCGTCGTCTTCTTCTACGGGAATGTAGATCTGGTAGGCATACCAAGCGCTGATCCCCAGACCCACCAAAACCACGAGCTTCACCGACGTCTTGACCAGTTTAATCAGGCCTTTCCTCACACTTATCCCCTGTATTCGTGAGCGTCTAAGCAAAGCCTCAAACAAGGAGGCGTTGGAAAGAACATCGGAATATATCGTCGGGACGCCACTATCTAACCTAGTGGCGTCGCAATTCCTCGATCTTTGCCCTCATCTCAGCGGCATCAGGGGCGTTGGGCATCACCTCTAGGTAAGCCTCAAGCTGTTCAATCGCCTCAACATTGGCACCAGTTGCAGCGAGTGCAAGACCCAGGCTTTGATGCGCGGGCGGAAAATTGGGCTGGATTTCAAGGCTAGCTCTCAGATGGGGGATAGCTTCACTGGCCTGGTCAGTAAGCTCTAGGGCGTAACCAAGCATGAAGCGACCATTGGCATTGTCAGGTTCAACTTGTACGGAGCGCGCGAAACTCTCGATTGCCTTTGGTAGCTCGCCACTCATAGCGTAGACCCTCCCGAGTCCACGAAGAGCGATAGCATTGTCCGGTTCAATCGACTGCAATCGTTCTAGAAAACCCTGGGCATCAGCAACTTGGTTTTGTTGCAGGTATGCCTGGCCAAGAACACTAAGTGCTACGACCAGCATCTGGTCGGAAACATCAGAATCACCGAAGACTTCCACTACTTCTTTCATCGGCTCTATGGCACCTGGCACATCACCAGATTCCCATGCTGAAAAACCCTTCTCGTATGCACTACGTGCCTTCTCGACGTCGCCGCTAACCATAACGATCGTGCCCATTTCGTTGGCGGCGATGGCAAGAACTAAAACACGCTCCCGCGGCACATAACCTTCCTTCTCGAAACGCACTCGGTATTGGGTACCAGCGATCAATTCGGGATGTGAGAAAGCCCCGTCTTCCTTGCTATAGAAGTTACGTTGAGAAACTTTCAGACGGTTCCCGCCAGTTCCATCGAAGCCACCACTGGCCCCGATCGATGCTGACGCTGGGGCTTCGGTATACTCGACCACGACGAGCACGCCGGGTAATGGCTCCCCATATTGATCAACTATCATTCCCTGCACCAAAGCAGGCCGGTTACCTTGTTGGGTACCACTTGCCTCTGAAGGGCCAACACTGAGTGCAACGGCAAGGAGCAAAACGACTAGAAACAACCATTGAAATCTCATGGAAGTATTCTAGCGACTAACGCAGACAACCGCACGGGGATAACGGAAAACTTAGGATCGCAATAATCTTAAGGGCACCAGGTTCATTCGTCGGGATTAATCACCGCGAATGGCTCTCTACTCACTCCGCATCGAGTGAGCTATATATTTGAGGTGCCGGCAGTCTCTGCGAAAAGAAAAATGCTCCGCCGGAGATAAATCCCGGGCGGAGCATTTAGATTCCAGCTCGAAAAAGCTAGACGGTGCGAACGTTCTCGGCTGAAAGACCCTTTGGGCCTTCCGTAACATCGAACTCAACGGTCGCGCCTTCGGCCAACGACTTGAAACCCTCGCCTTGAATGGCGGAGTGATGCACGAAGACGTCCGGCCCACCTTCTTGCGAGATGAAACCGAAGCCCTTGGCGTCGTTGAACCACTTGACAGTACCTGTGGCCATTATTTCGGCCCTCCTTCTGAATGAAACAAAACATGTAGCCGCTTACCGACAGAAGGTGTTACTAGGGCACAAAGAAAAGCCCGCCGCGCTTCATGGCGGGTGCCACTGGGTATCCGTCCTAAAGCAAACTACTACCGCCGATGATTATACCAGCCTGCCCCGGAAGCAAGTCCACCCTGTTCTTAAGATTTTTTTTATAACCGACGATCCCGTTTAAGCTTGCACAATGCCCAAAGTTTAGACAAATTGCGCTTTTGGTGGGTTTAGCGATACCCGTGGTACTCGCGAAGTCCGGGGCCAGTGACATCCTCTGGTGGTTGCCAACGCCCGGACTCGAAGTCGAGCCACCGTTCCATCAATCGCGTCGAATACTCATCGAATGTAGTTTGAGCATTCAGTTTCCCGCGGAGTAGTTCGAACATAACCTGCGGATAAGCTGTGCGAGCAACCTGAACAATTGCTGTCAGACCATCATAAGCCTCACGCAGATCAGCAGCCACAAAGCTAACACTGTTGTCTCTGTAGTCGACTCCAGGAAAGCCCTCGAGTGAGGCTAGACTAGCTGGTGGAACAGCTCGTAACGTAGCGTGGACTGGGGTTGAGACCCTCATCACCTTCGCCGAAGGCAAATTTTCGATAGCCTGGCGAGCGCCAGACGTCAGGGCAGCCCGCGCTTCAGCAACTGGGCGCAGTTCTGCGGTCGTCGCACTAGTGGCGGTTTTAACGGTGACGTATTGGATCCAAGGCATTGTCTCAAGATCGTTGCCTAGTCGGTCGTCACCCGAAGCAAACACCACCGGGACACCTGCGCGGCCCCATGACAGCCCCACCAACTCGGTTTCAGTGATCGAATAACCATTGATTTGAAATTCGATACCGAGAGTGAAGGTATGTGATGCAAATCCTCCGCTGCCGGTCTTAGCATGCATCCCGACCACTGCCACAGCGTCGTACATCGACGATTCCGGCATGTCGAAGTAAGTGTCGAAAGGCTCGTCTCGTAATACTTGACTGGCACGAGGGTCGAGTAAATCGGCGAGGACGTCCGGCTCAGGGTTGCCACTGCCGTGCCCGTCAACTATATGCACCTCAGTTGCACCACCAGCAAACAAGCCATCGACCACAGCGTTAATGTCAGCAATCAGAAGCTCCTGGCCGTGTGGGTATTCGGGGCGAGGGTAGTCAAACGACTTCCAGTCATCCTGACCAGATAGCCCCTCCATGTCATGCAGTACTAAGACGCGGAGTCCATCCGATACATTGGGAGAAGCATCGACAATCTGCCAAGGCTCCTTTGGTTGGGCGACGGATAGCAAAGGTTGATCGGGAACTGTCTCATCGGTCACCACACAGGCAGATGTCACGAAACTAATAATCAAAAGGAATGTCACCAATATTCGAGTCATCCGAATCCCTCTTCCCCGGGCCCACCTTGCCGTCAATAAGCGGAAGGCTAATTGACAGCACGGACGAGCACACATCTAATTTCCTGCTGGGAAAGAATCGCACGTTCGCTTAGAATTTGCACAAACTGTCCCAGCCACCGTAGTCTCAAGTTATGATTCGACACGCGTTTCTTCTGGTCGTTCTGCTTACGGCATTCAACACGAATGCCTTTGCACGGCTAGATCAATTCTCGGTACCGAAACCCGACTTTTCCGGAAGTTGGGAATTGGTTCGCAACGAGAGCCGGATTGAAACACCTTACGGTCTGGCCGGATTGCGAAATTCCGCACCGACACAACTCTACATTCAACAAAATTCTAGCCAGACGCTCATCCTGACCACCCGGCATCCCGGGGCCGTACCACGTTCGTACCAGTTCAACGGACAGACCTGGTTGCTAGCTATCGAAGGTGACCCAACTAAACTACTGATGAGCTCACGCATTCGGGGACTCTCTCTCATTACGACGGGTGCCGGCAGGGTAGCCGGCGAAACTGTCAACTTGCAGGAAGTCCTTACAATGGGCGCGGCTGGCCGAACGCTGACCTTACGGGTCACAACCACACGCCCGTCGGGGGCCGCAACCAACACCCTCATCTACAAACGAGCCAGTCGCAATCAACCACCCTTAGCTAACTAAAGACCTTGGCTCCTTGCTTTACCCTGCTGCGCCACGGCTAACTTCGCGCCTTCATCTCTCGGCGCCGGCTGTGCAAAACATGCTCGGTGTACCCGTTGGACTCTTCCCGGCCGTCGAAAACCAAATCGAGTGACGCCTGAAACTCGATGCTGTGATCGAAATTCGCGGCCATCGAAGTGTAGTTCGGATCGCCTGCATTTTGCTCATCGACGATCGCCGCCATTTTCTGGAAAGTCGCAATTACTTGATCTTCGGTAACGATGCCGTGGTGCACCCAGTTAGCAATATGTTGGCTTGAGATGCGCAACGTGGCGCGATCTTCCATCAGGCCAATATCGTTGATGTCGGGGACCTTCGAACAACCCACCCCTTGGCCCACCCACCGCACAACGTAACCCAGAATTCCTTGGGCGTTGTTGTCAAGCTCGGCTTGGATCTCATCCTTTTTCATCTCGCGATCGCGGAGAAGTGGCAGTGTCAAGATATCGTTAAGGTCGGCACGTTCGCGACCAATAAGCTGTTCCTGAACTTCTGACACTTCGACCTCGTGATAGTGCATCGCGTGTAACGTCGCTGCGGTCGGAGACGGAACCCAGGCCGTATTGGCCCCAGCACGCGGATGATGGACTTTGGTTTCAACCATCTCCGCCATCTCATCCGGAGCCGCCCACATGCCCTTGCCTATCTGGGCTCGGCCCGGCAAACCACACTCAATACCAATATCAACATTCCAATCTTCATAGGCCAAGATCCACGGGGAGAGCTTGATCTCCGGTTTGGGAATCATTGGACCGGCTTCCATGCTCGTGTGAATTTCATCCCCTGTGCGGTCTAGAAACCCGGTGTTTATAAAAATTGCTCGGTCTCTCGCTGCGCGAATACATTCCTTGAGGTTAACCGTGGTACGGCGCTCCTCATCCATAATGCCAATCTTTATGGTCCGAGCAGGCAAACCAAGTGCCAACTCGATACGCTCAAACAGCTCGACGGTAGCAGCGACTTCATCGGGACCATGCAGCTTAGGCTTCACAATGTAGACATTGCCGAAGCGACTGTTGGACACCGAGCTTAGGCGTTTGAGGTCATGCATCGCGGCAAACACAGTCAACATAGCGTCGAGGAAACCTTCAGGGATGTCTTCAGCCTCGGCCGTTACCACCGCGTCGGTGTACATGTGGATTCCCACGTTACGTACCAACAGAAGGCTCCTCCCCGATAACTTCAATTCATCACCTTGCCGATCGCAGTATGTTCGATCAGCAGAGAGCTTCCGCGTCATCTGCGAGCCGTTCTTCACGAACGTAGCCTCAAGCGTCCCGTTCATGATGCCGAGCCAGTTACGGTACGCGGAAATCGCTCCAGCTGTGTCACACGCGCGCCACATGCCAACTCACATCTTTATCCAGCACGGCATGTGGGACATGGTCTCCGGACATAACCAATTCGCCTATGACGCCGCCCGTGCGCTTTGGGAGGAGGGGGATAGCGTCTCAGACACCGTCCATTCTCTTGACTGGGGTCAGTACGGTGATCTGCAGCGTGGTGACTATGAAAAGGCCCGGTTGTGGATCGAACGACTCGAGATGGTCACAGAGGAGAGTGGCGGCCAAAACCGCGCCAGTAACAGTCTTCCCCTATTGAGGGCTCGCTATGTCGTCGAGACCGAGAATTGGAAAACGTTCGAAATTACTGAAGACTCAGCAAGCACTGAGCTACTGGCCACTGGGTTAAGCGCGGTTAAAACAGGCGATTTGGAGACTGCGGAAAAGGCAGCAGAAGCCCTCAAGGGGGCAGGCGGTGGAAATAACCAGGTCATGCACAAAGAAGTCGCAGCGTCGATTCTAGCTGCTCGCGGTGAAACTGATGAAGCGATTGCACTGATGGACGAAGCTGTCGAGATCACACTGGGGATGCGCCCACCGAATGGGGCAGCCAACCCCGTGAAACCAACCTTCGAGTTGTACGGTGAGATTCTTCTTGGATTCGGACACTATGAAGATGCAATCGAAAAGTTCGAAACATCGTTGCTGCGCATGCCAAACCGCGCCCGGTCGGTCCTCGGCCTTGCTCGTGCCCACGCTAAAATCGGCAGCAACGCGGCCGCGGCTGAGCAATATGGCAAATTAGTCGATATCCGAAAGGGCCACGAAACGCTGCCCGACTACAAAGAAGCTATGGGGTTCCTTAAAACCAAGCTGAAAACAAAGCTTGAACAAACTGCTAAGGAGCAGTAGCAAGCCAGTCATATGGCACCGTGGTTTACTGATCGACGGGTGCCCGGTTTTTCTTCATCTCGGCCACCAATTCCTTGACAATCGTGATGAGCTTTTCGTGGCGCGCGCCGCGGTTGCGGATCACTCCGTTTTCATCGAGCACATAGATCGTCGGCCAGCCAGTAACGTTCCACTCAGTGGCGATTGGGCCATCAGTCGACTTCTCACCGTGACCATCCCACCATGAGCGGTAATCGAGTTCTTCTTGTACCTTTGCATCCTTGGCAACTTGCAGTTCCCCGTCGCTGTTCACGCCTAGCAAGACGAACTCTTCTTTGTCCATAACCTCGAGCAACAAACGCTGATACGGATACTCACTGCGGCATGGGCCACACCAGTGGCCACTGAAAACAATCGCCACCACCTTGCCACGATAATCGGAAAGCTCGAACCGGACCCCATCGAGGTCGCTACCGACAATGTTTGGCGCTTCCTTGCCTAGCATAAGGTTCGTGACCATAAAACTGCTGCTTTCAAAGAGAGTGGCAGCTTCGGGATGGGCCACCGCCAATCGACCAAGATGGGCAACAACGCGGGAATCTTGCGCAGGTGTCAGGTATCCCTTATTTAGGCGCGTCGTATAGCGCCATAGATGTAGGTTCGCCTGCCCCTCAAAATCCTCCAGCGTTTCAGGGCGTGCCAAGAGTTCATCGAGCGTCGCCATTAGGTCGTCAACGACATCGTCCGAAAAAACATTTCCGCCAGTGTCGTATTGGACAGGGGAAAGAAAGCCGATGTCACTTTGATGGGGCACACTATCGGCGTCTCCCGTATCTTCAAAACCCGTCGATTCATTGATGCCAATAAAAGGCCCACTGCCCGCGCCGGGTGCCTCAGTGCGACAGCCCAGCGTGAAACCCCCGATCACTACTATCACAGGAAACACGAAAATAACGAGGGCTCGAAGCGTCCGCATGACAAGCACTCCTATGGTCGAAGCCAAGAGTTAATAGCTCAAAGCTGCTCGCTCAAGTGAAACAAGGAAACGACCCACTGCTACGTCTCAAATGCCCGCTGTCTAGACCCGGCATTTGGCTAATTTTAGATATGATTACAGGGAATATCCCCTATGTACCATTAGTCAACAGGAAGTTCACACATTTTGCGCGTTGCTGTTTTCGGAGTTGGAGCCATTGGTGGCTATTTCGGAGGCATACTGGCCCGGACAGGCCACGATGTGAACTTCATAGCTCGAGGCGACACAGCTGCGGCCCTGCGACAACGTGGCCTTCGCATCGAGAGTGGTACGACGGGAGACTTTCTCGTCCATCCCGTACAGGTATTCGAAGACCCGGCACAAGTGGGGTCTGTCGAATTGGTAATACCGGGGGTTAAAGCTTGGCAACTGTCAGAGGTTGGACCAATGCTGAACCAGATGATCACGGAAGGTTCCGCTGTTCTTCCCCTGCAGAATGGTGTGGGTGCAACCGACGATCTGGCTAAAGCCCTGGGCCGCCGCCATGTTCTAGGAGGTGTGGCCAAGATCTTCTGTTATCAAGTTGCTCCCGGTCATGTGCGTCATGATGGTGCCACGCCGTGTCTAGTAATTGGCGAACACGACAATCGCGTCAGCAAACGACTCAAGTCGCTGCAGGAGGCTTTCCAAGAAGCCGGGGTAAACACTGAGGTGCCCGAAGATATCCATATTGCTGTTTGGTCGAAGTTCCTCATGATCACCTCGGTGAGCGGGGTTGGGACCGCTGAGGGCGTTGCGATCGGCAAGCTCCGGACCGAGCGCCGCACAAGACAGCTCTTAATGAAGAGCATGACAGAGATCGAGACCCTCGCTCACAGTCTTGGAATAACTCTGGCAGATGACATCGTCCCGTCGACTCTAAACTTCGTCGACAGTCTGCCCGCGCACGCTATGCCGTCGATGCAGCGCGATTTCATGGATGGACGCCCCTCGGAACTTGGAACACTACTTAGCACCGTTAGACAGTTGGGAGAAACGGCCAATCTCAATCTGCCAGTCAACCGAGCCCTCTGCGAGCTTCTGTTCCCTCTCGAATAAACGTCCAGGGAGACAGGACGGACACAGGCTGCAAATCGTTGTCACAGGGCTGCTAAGGAGAGTTAGGACCGATTCTTGGAGCTAACGCAGTAGCCTTGCTACCTGGCGAACGGTAACGTCGTTTGGATCGATGTCGAGGGCACGAGTTATCGCTTGCTGGGATTCATTGGTTTCACCAATCTGGGCCAAGGCAAACGCGAGCTGGGCCCAGACAGCAGCGGCATCGGGCATAGCTTGGGAGAGCCTGCGTAGCACATCGACCGCCTGACGTGGCTGCTGGAGCAAAAGGTACAGATGGGCAAGACGCTCAAGCAGCTCAGGATGATTGGGTTCGATGCGTTCAGCGGCATAGTAGGCCTTCAGCGCCTCATCGAGTTTCCCGCTATCGTGATGAAAGACACCACTAAGAAGTGTGAGCGAGAAGTTGCCGGGGGAAATACCCAGAGCTTCGACGATTAAATCTTGGGCTCCAGTTAGGTCACCGGCAGCATAGAGGGCGTTCGCCAGCTCTCCGTATGCTGGCAGGTATGAGGAGTTTCGCTCCAGTGCTTGCTCAAAGAAATCGACAGAGGTAGCTATGTCACCTGCCTTAAGAGCAAGCTGGCCAAAGTAGAGGCGTAGCGCGAGCAAACCTGCTTCAGGTTCTTCAAGCATCCCGTCAAAGCGCTCCGTTTTGCTCTCTACGTAGTAAATGATGTGTTCGTCCGGAATAAGTTCATCGAGTTGGGCAAAGATTTTGTCGACGTCGGCGAAGCGCTTCTGTTCGATAGCGGTAATCGATTCTCGGAGGCCACGAACCAATGTCTCGTGAGTTTCGATCATGCTCTTGGGATCGATGTCACGACGATCTCGACCCCCTCCCCTACCACTGAGGTAACCAAGAGCTTGAAGAGAAGCGACAATCTCAGCGTCAACGGTCCCACCTTCCACCATCGAGACATCATCGCTAACAACAAACTGTTGGAGAGCACCGTGCATCATGGCAGCAAGCTCGGTATCAGTGTTGGCCAAGTTTTTCGTCTCTCCTGGGTCAGCTTCCAGGTCATATAACTCCGGCTCGGGTGCCGCGATGTACTTATAGTTGCCATCAATCAACGCCCGCAGTTCACTCCACCCAAAGTCCAAGTAAGGAATGAGGCTTTCTGAATAGATCGCGCGCCCGAACCATTCCTGGTCACTGAAATGACGGCTGAGATCGACGCCAGAATTGGAGGGGATCGGCAAGCCAGCCATCGTGAGGACCGTCGGGAAGATGTCAATTACCCCGACCCTGTTCATAGCCACGATGCCGCCGGGAACTTCACCTGGCGCCCAGAAGATCAGCGGGACTCGCACTGTACTGTCGTATATGAAAAACGAGTGCGTCTGCTCTCCGTGATCGCCGAGACCCTCACCATGGTCAGAGGTCAAAACAATCAGTGTGTTGTCGGCTGCACCGGACTCCTCAAGAACCTGCCGTAACCGACCAACCATCGCGTCAACGTAGGCCACTTCCCCGTCATAGGGGCTATTGGCATACCGACTTCCAAAAGGCTCTGGGGCATCGTACGGATCATGCGGATCGTACATGTGCACCCACGCAAAAAATGGGGTGGATTGACTGCGAATCCACATGCCGGCCTCGTCCACGACGCTCTCTCCGGGTCGCTCGCCACGCATGTCGCCGGTTATTCGCTGATACGGAGCCAATCCGTCAAACTGCTCGAAACCTTGTGCAATGCCAAATTGTGCATCCAGAACAACCGTTCCAATGAAAGCCCCGGTGACATAGCCAGCAGCAACGAATTGTTCGGCCAGCGTCTTGACGTCATCCCGCAACATAAATGCGCCGTTGCTGCGCACACCATGTTCAAACGGTTGCAACCCGGTCATGATCGAGGCGTGTGCCGGCAAGGTGACCGGTACGGTAGTGGTTACTTGCTCGAACCGAATGCCCTCAATTGCCAACCGGTCGATGTTTGGTGTCTGCACGCCATCGTACCCGTACACACCAAGCCGGTCGGCACGCAGCGTATCGATTGTGATTAGGAGTACGTTGTAGCCGTCAAGCTTGTTCGCGATTTGGCCAGAGCCTGAAGAGACCCCTAAGAAGAGGAGAACAAACAAGCCTCCGATCAAAAAAACTGTTGCCCCCTTCACCTTGCTCCCTAACCTCCCAATCCCCCGGGCCCGATCCGAAGTGGGCACACCTAGGATCTCTTGGTCGATCATCAGAAGACGAATTCTACCAGCGCCTCATGGTTTGACACCCAGGATAACGCGCGTTTCACTACCCGAAGGTAGTCCGCTACAACCTTCGCGGGACAGGTGCAGCGGTTTTCTTAAAGATCCCGGTTAGGAAGGGTGGGGCCTCCTTTTGCATGGGTACGGCCTGCAATCAAAATGAGCCTTCGGCATGACATCGTAATCGTCGGCGGTGGTGGAGCAGGGCTCCGTGCGGCCATAGCCATCGCAGAGACCAATCCTTCGCTCAGTGTGGCAGTGGTTAGCAAGGTATACCCGATGCGCAGTCACACTGTGGCCGCCGAGGGTGGGGCTGCTGCGGTGATCAAAGACAATGACAGTCTTGATGAACACTTCAAGGACACTATTGGAGGCAGCGATTGGCTCGCGGACCAAGACGCCGTGGAGTTCTTTGTCAAAACAGCCCCAGAAGAAATGATTCAGCTTGAGCACTGGGGCTGTCCGTGGAGCCGCGAACCGGACGGTAGTGTGGCGGTTCGTCCGTTTGGTGGGATGAAGATCGAACGCACCTGGTTCGCCGCGGACAAAACCGGCTTTCACATGCTTCACGCGCTCTACCAAACCTCCCTGAAGTACAGCCCGATTACTAGTTATAACGAGTGGTTCGCCACAAAAATTCTGGTGGAAAACAATCGCTGCCAAGGGGTTGCTGCTCTAGACCTTCGCACCGGTAAGGTAGAAACCGTTCTCGCGGGGGCCGTAATCATGTGTACGGGGGGTGCCGGCAAGATATTTCCTTTCACGACTAACGGAGCAATCAAGACGGGTGATGGCATGGGGATGGCCTATCGGGCAGGTGTCGGCCTAAAGGACATGGAGTTCATCCAGTATCACCCCACCGGCCTACCCGGTACGGGCATCCTCATCACTGAGGCAGCGCGCGGTGAGGGCGGAATTCTTATCAACAAAGACGGTTATCGATATCTGCAAGATTACGACCTAGGCACTCCGCTGGAAATCACGGATCCAGACCATCCTGTAAAGAAGAGCATGGAACTCGGCCCGCGTGACAGGCTTAGTCAAGCGTTTATGAGAGAAAGAGACAAAGGTGGCACGATCTCCACGGATGGTGGTCCAGTCGTTCACCTAGACATTCGCCACCTCGGGGAGAAACTAATCGATAAAAAGCTCCCCTTCGTGCGCGAACTAGCTAAAAACTATGCTGGCATCGATCCAGTCCACACGCCCATTCCGGTGCGCCCAGTCGTTCACTACATCATGGGAGGCATAGATACGGATATTAACGGCGCCACCCAGTTGCCAGGTTTGTACGCGGCTGGCGAGACTGCCTGCGTCTCCATCAATGGTGCCAACAGGCTAGGGTCGAACTCACTTACCGAATTATTGGTGTTCGGAGGGGTTGCTGGCCATGCCGCGGCGGAGTTCGCTACAAACAATCCAGACCTGGATGAAGCTGCCCTTGAATTACAGGGAGTCGACGAGCAACAACGAATCGCCCGTGATTTTATAAATAAACAGGGTGGCACCGAACGCATAGCAACACTTCGCAAAGAAATGCATGAAACTATGGAAGAAGGAGCGGGAATCTACCGTACAGATGCCGCACTACGAACCACTAGTGAAAAGCTCGTCGAGCTCCGTGAGCGGTTTGCCAATCTCTTGATCGAGGATCGAAGCCTGACCTTCAATACCGAACTAACGTCGGCACTTGAACTCGACTTCATGCTCGATCTAGCTCTTGCGGTCGCAGAAAGCGGCCTAGCAAGAACCGAGAGCCGAGGTTCACACCAGCGAACTGACTACCCAGAGCGTGACGACGCGAACTTCCTCAAGCACAGTCTAGCGTTCAAAACCATCGATGGCGTCCGTATCGACTACAAGGATGTAGTAATCACAAAGTGGCCGCCTGAAGAACGCGTCTACGGAAGATAGGAGGATCGGCTTGGCAAAGACAATAGAGCTCGAGATCTTCCGTTATAGGCCGGAAGAAGAGTCCGAGCCAACCCTTCAAAGTTACGAAGTCCCATTCAACGAAGAATGGGTCGTTCTGGACGCGATCAACTATATAAAAGACGAAATCGACGGCACGATTTCACATCGATGGTCTTGCCGGATGGGCGTCTGTGGAAGCTGCGGCATGATGATCAACCGAGTTCCGCGACTGACATGTGCAGCGTTCCTGAAGGAATATTACCCGAGAAAAATCCGGGTGGAGCCTCTCGATGGCTTTCCGGTAGAACGAGACCTCGTCACCGATATGGACATGTTTGTCTCTAAACTCACGGACGTCAGTCCGTGGATTATTCGCAATGAGGGCGAGGAAAAGCCGGTCGAGGAAGGCACATATTTGCAAAGCCCCGGCGAACTTGCCGAATACAAGCAATACTCAATGTGTATTAACTGCATGCTCTGTTACGCAGCATGTCCAGTTTTTGCTCTTGATACGAATTTCCTCGGGCCCGCGGCGATCGCCTTGGGACAGCGCTATAACATGGATTCTCGTGACCAGGGCCGCGACCAGCGGCAGGAGGTCATCGCTTCGCACGATGGCGTTTGGCACTGCACCTTCGTAGGTGAATGCAGTGCAGTCTGCCCCAAGGACGTCGACCCTGCAGGCGCCATTCAACGAGCTAAACTTTCGAGCACCGCAGATTACTTTAAGGACCTGTTGATGCCATGGGGTAAGCGAAAATGAGCCTTAAACAAAACCTCATTTGCGGGTGCAAACTAGTATGAGCTACATACGCAAGGTTCCCAATACCTGGTGGCTCCAACGAAAACCCTACTTTTTATTTATCGTCCGCGAACTTACAAGCGTGGCTGTTGCAGGCTATTGCGGTTTTCTGCTTTACCTCATGTACGCGCTTAGTAAGGGACCAGATGAGTATTCTGCCGCCATTGGTCTGATAACTTCTCCCGCGAGCTATACCCTGCACATGATCGGCTTGCTACTGGTTCTCTACCACACGATCACCTGGTTCAACGTCACTCCAAAGGTGCTCGTCTTCCACCTCGGCGAAGAAAAAGTTCCCGCTGTAATAATCGCGGGGGCCCACTATGCAGGCTGGCTTGCCACATCTGCTCTCGTCGCATGGTTATTGCTGGGAACAGGAACCTCGGTTTAGCGATGGCAAAGTCAAACGAACCAATCTTTTGGTCGCTGTTCTCAGCAGGTGGCATGGTAGCGGCCCTGTTTCTGCCAATCTTGATGGTAATCACTGGCTTCCTAGTCCCAAATGGCTTCGCGCCTCTCGATACGTTGTCGTACGAGCGAGTGCATTCCGCGATCTCCGGCAGCAACATCGTGAAACTTGTTCTTTTCGGTGTGATCGCCCTACCCTTTTTTCATTGGGCACATCGCTTCAAGTTCACTCTCGTTGATATTGGGCTTCGCAAGATAAGTCCTCTGCTTGGCGTTCTTTGTTACGGTGGTGCAATCAGTGCAACCGTGGTCACTGCGATCATCCTTTGGCAGATTTAGGGATCGGTGACCGAGCCGGTTGCCATCTTAGGACAGTTGCCTCAAAGCAAGACTGCCTGTAACACTACCCTCCATGACTCCCTCACCTATCCCCACTGTGTGCAGATTGTGGACGACCTTCGTCCTCTTGACGATGGTCGCCGGCCATGCGGAGCAACAACGCTTTGAGGCCACTGTTTCGCGTGTGCGCGTCGACGTGATTGTGCAAGACCGTGAGGGTGGCTTTGTTGACGACCTAACAGTCGACGATTTCCGCATTTTCGAGGACGGTAACGAGCAATCCATTCTCAGTGTTCAGATGGTCGATCTGCCTGCGGGTGTGCTGTTTGATCGCAGCCGGTCTGTAACCACCTCGACACCAACGAACCTTGTTTCCAACACCGATCCGTCGAGCGGTGCACCCAGCGAGCGAAGTGGAGACTTCGGCGCCATGGTTTTCGTTGTCGACTTCCAGAACCTCGACTTCCGCAACAAACTGCGCTTCACCGAAGCTTGGGAAGATCTCATCGCGCAAAGCGATGGTCTTCAGATTCCGAGGGCCGTCTATCTAATTGACCAGGTTGGCCGCCTTGAGGAACTCGCACCACTAACCCAAGACCCTAAAACGCTTCTCGATGCCGCTGGAGAGGTGAGCAACCGATCGACCGTTCGAAAATCGTTGCGCGACGAGCGCATTGAAGAATCGGGACCGATTGACGCGATGCTGCGCCGCTACCGTGACCGCGACAACGCCATATACACCTACGAGCTGCTCACTCAGTTTGCCGAGGGTCTCTCAGCACGGCCCGGACGCACCGCGCTCATCTGGGTCTCAACAGGTATTTCGCTGATGTACGGAGACGCCTACCAGAACTCGAGTCGGCGAGACACGCGTTCGGATGATGCGGGTTCCCCCAATCCGATGATTCTGGCGCGCCAGGAAGCGTTCCATCGGGCCGCCAACAGTGCCAATGTGAGCGTCTACACTCTCGATCCGACGCCCAAGATAGAGCAAGTCGCGGGCATCGCCGATGCCCGCTTCGGGCCAATCGGAGAGGACGGCGTCACACCGTTGGGAGCTAGCAACCAGATGAGCTATGAACTCGATGCGATACGAAATTCGCTTCGGCAAGCAGCGGCCGAAACAGGCGGCAAAGCGTTCATTGGTTGGGCCGACCTTGCCGATGTATTGCGCGACATAGAAGCCGACACCGGCCGTTATTACCTATTGACTTATGCCGCACCCCAACCTGAGGGCGATGGCGAGTACCATGATATCCGCGTCGAAGTTCTGCGTGAGGATATTGATGTCCGGGCCCGCGACGGCTATTACTACTATCTTGCAGACGATCGTCGTAGTCGTTTTGTAAGCGCCGCGTTATCACTCCCCGGGACAGTGGCAGACTTGCCATTGAAAGCTCAGGCAACCCGGAGCTGGTCCGCTAACGGTATGGCAAGCGTGATGGTCTCGATTGCCCTCAGTGCCGAAGAGGTCGGCCTGAGTGTCGACGAAGACGGTGTTTACGCCGGGCTGGAAGTCCACGCTGCCGTCCTCAATGATCGCTTGGAGACTAAGGAAGAGCACCACGGAGGGTTACAGCGACGATTACGACGGTCATCGGCCATGCAACTCAATGCTCTTGCCGGAATGTCACAGATCAACAGCCTGCCTCGTGGTGAGCTACTCGTATACCGGATGGAATGGGTGCTCCCACCGGACGAGTACGACATCCGTGTGATGGTCCTCGACGAAACAACCGGGCGCGTTGGGTCCGCACGTATGTTCGTCGAAATCTCAGAAGACGAGTCCGCGGAATGGCGGACGAGCGATTTGCTACTGATTGAAACTGATGGGGCCAACAAAGCTCGACCTGTTGTCAACGGCCGGATCCCAGCACGGCGGATCGTATCCGCGTTCCTCGAGGTTTACAACGGTGTTACTCCGTCTGTGAGTGGTTTTATCCAGGCAATCGACAGCGCCGAATCGGCACTGGTCGATGGTGTGAAGATTTTCTACACGCCTCTTGATGAGGATCCCGACGGAATCCATCGGGGAGCTTTCATTCTCCCTCCCTTGTCACCAGGCACCTTTCGCCTGCGCCTCGACATCGATGATCCTGGAGCGGCACAGGAAACGTCGTTGGAAGCAAATATTGAGGTACTCCCAGCACCTGTCCAGCGGTGAACACCACTCGGGCAGCCACTCTTCTTCTGGGTCTGCTGGCCACCGCATGTGCGCCAGAAATCTCGACCCCTTCTAACTCCGGCGATTCACAAATGTCTCGGTGGGAGGGAACGATCGAGAACTTTGGCAGTGTCATTACCGTCCGCAATCCCAACTCCGGTATTTGGGATGATGCACCTGTTCCACCGCTTCGGTTCGAACCCGACGGTTTATTCGGAGGACCGGAGACCCAAATTGAAGGTATTGCCGCGGCAATCGTCGACACTAATAGCAATATCTATATCTATGACAACCATCGCCACGAGCTGGTCGGTATGGATCCCGAGGGAACGATTCTCTGGCGAGCCGGTCAAGAGGGAAAGGGTCCGGGGGAATTTAGTGTGGTACGCGGTGCAGCGTACGACGGAGACAAAACTATCTACCTTGTCAACCAGGAAGGTACCCGGCTCGATGCCTGGAAGACGAACGGCACGTTAAGCGGCAACGTCGAACTGGCTGAGCTTGGTATTGGAAAGACTTTCATGGGTGGTTTCTTGCCGCCGAACCGCGTCGCCTTGCTTGCTGACGATGTCTTCAGCAGCGCAACTAACGCATACATCATTGTCGAACTGGGAGATGAACCGCGGGTTACCCATGACTTTCGAATCGGCACGGACCCGCTTATGCCTATACCGCCCGGCCTTGTCTTACAGCTGAGTCACTACTTCGTAGACGACCGGATTTTGGTTGGCACTTGGGAACGTTATCTGCTGCGAGAATACGACGACGCCGGTAAGTTGCAGCGGCGGGTGACTCGGCCTGTCAAATACTTGCGCCGCCCTGGTTTCGCCGCCCGTGGCACACAGTTCGCTGCCATTTCGTTCGGCGGACTCGGCGCACCCATCGTTTTGCCTACTGGCCACTGGATTGTGGTCGCCTCATGGCCGACTAATGTCGACGATCCAAATGCATACGTCGAACTTCCACCCCAACAGCGTCCAGCAATCCAATGGAGTTCCTCAATTGACCTGTTCGATCCTGAAGGACGATTTCTATACTCACTGGAAACCCCCGGTAGCCCCGTGCCGGCTATCGGTGGACCGTGGGCCACAGATACCGATGGTCGTCTCTACACCGTAATCGCCCAACCATTTCCCCAGGTACGTCGCTATCGCGTTGTAATTGAGACCCCACAATAACTTTTTGGTTATAGGTGAATTTGCCCCCCCTGGCTGCTTCAACGAACTTGTTGGACAACTATTTTATGGAAGGGGTTCTCCTATTGCCCGCGGCATATTACGAGCGTCCACCTAAGATCTGGTCACCATCGACTAGATGATCACCTTTCGCTCCCCTAACCTGTCCGTGTGAGCAAAAAGAACTGCAACCGATTGTTATTCCCACGCAGCATCTGGGCCCTATTCGTGGTTTGCCTCATCCTCGCAACCTGGTTGCAAATGAGCCAAGCACCGATCCTCGACCGCCCGGTGCTTGGCGATCGAGGGGCGACGAACGTTATAACTTTCGTGCTTTTTATCATTTGCGTGCTCACCTCGGGAGGTTGGTTTGCCTTTTTTGGAGCATTCGACAAAAAATTGCGCCTTGGTGTTCCGTTATCTTTAGTCGGGTTGGTTGTTGTTTTCTTCACGCTGTTCCGAATCGACAGCGTTGGTGGAGAAATGGCGCCCCACTTCGTGTGGCGATTCGCTGGCGCCTCTGACCATGCTCTCGAGGTTCCTACTGCTGGTCCGATGGGCGGCATTGATCTTAAGACAACCACCCCATGGGACTTTCCCCAGTTTCTGGGCCCATCCCGAGATCTTTCAGTCGATTCGGTAGTCTTGAGCCGTGATTGGGAGAGCGAAACACCCGAGATGATGTGGCGGCAACCGATTGGTGCTGGATGGTCGAGCTTCGCGGTAGTCAACGGCTACGCTGTGACCCAGGAGCAACGTGGCAAGACCGAATTGATCACTTGTTACGAAATCAAAACCGGTGCCCTTGTGTGGAGCTTCACGATTGAAAACCGTTTCGAGAGCATCATAGCCGGTACCGGGCCACGCGCCACACCAACCGTGCACGAGGGAATCGTCTACGCCCTAACAACTAACGGGACCCTCTTGGCACTCGACGGAGCTAACGGGAGGCTACTGTGGCAACGAAATCTGCCAGCAGAGTACGGAATATCACCGAAACAGGAGCTTGCTACTGTCTCCTACGGTCGCGCTAACTCGCCGTTAATAGCAGGACCATTAGTCATCGTTCCGGCGGGTGGCCTCCCCGACGGCCGTCTGGTAACTCTGGTTGCGTTTGATAAGAAGAATGGCGAGAAGATATGGGAAGGCGGCAACCAACAAATTAGCTACAGCTCACCAGCAATCGCCACGTTGGCTGGGGTCGAGCAGGTTTTGATTGTCAGCGAGGCAACCGCTAGCGGACATTACTTGGAAAGCGGAGAGGTTCTTTGGCAGGCACCTCGACCAGGCGCAAGTAACGCCGATCCGAACGTCTCACAAGCCGTGCCGGTTCCTCCAAACCGTGTTTTCGTTTCCAAGGGATATGGTCTCGGTGGCGCCCTCTTCGAATTAACGGCACAACCTCAAGGCAAAATGTCGGTTAAGGAAGTGTGGGCTAACAGTCGCGTGCTACGAACGAAGTTCACCAACGTAACAATCTACGATGGGTATATATATGGTCTTTCTGATGGCATTCTCGAGTGCGTCGACCTCGAAACCGGCAAACGCGTATGGAAGCACGGCCGCTACCACCACGGGCAGATTCTCCGATCCCATGACCTGCTAATCGTGCTCAGCGAAGACGGTGAAGTGTTTCTGGTTGAAGCTACGCCCGAGCGTGGCGATAACGTTCTAGGCAGCTTCGAGGCCTTATCGGGAAAGACTTGGAACAATTTCGCACTTTATGGGCCGTACCTCTTAGTACGGAACGCTGATGAAGCAGCTGTGTATCGGCTTCCCTTGGCGAACTGAAGACGAAATTTGAGAATCGGCAGCTTGATGGTGTCGCTAGTCGATAGGGTCCCGATTACCTGCCACCGGGTCAACCTCCAGAGAGGCTCAGGTAACATCCCGGAGCGATAGTTCCCTTCGATTCCACTTCAGTACCCGCTTCGACGGCATTGAGTGCATCGACCATGTAGTTTTTCCTCGGGGCGATCTTTGTGAAACCGATGCCATACTGGTCATCGACCGCGCCCCGGTAACGCAAGATCCGGGTAGCATCTAGCACAAATACTTCCGTTGATGTGGTGGCCTCAAGCGCATAGGCAATCGGCGCACCAGGATCAAGCACGTAGGGTGCTTCGAACCCATAAGCGTCAATCTCATCCTTAACCACTTCAAGTGTGTCTGCCTTATTGACATTCACATAGAGGAAGCCAAAACCTTTGTCACGATATTCGTCTTCAATATGCCCCAGGCGGGTGCCGTACTTCCGTGACACAGGACAAAACACGTCACGAACCACTACAACTAAGCCACTGTCACCCATTATCTCGGAGAGGTTTTTTCTGTCACCACCAATGTCAACAAATTCAACGTTAGCGATCAGCTCTCCGACCCGAGGCGCAGCATCACCAAGGTCGAGTGGTTCGCCTTTGAACTGCAACACGCCACCCACAGGGTGCTGACCCTGCTGTGGGCTACCTGCCTTGACCGCAACTGGTCTCCACGCACCAATGGCAAGAGCAATCGCTCCGAGAATCACCAAAGTAATCCGCAAAAACTTCATGCACGTGCTCCACAAGTTCGTGTGCTCGCCGCGCCAGTCCGCCATCGATCATGCAGCAGCCCCGGGCAGCTTTGTGGAAATCAGACTACACGTTCTTCAAGCTGTTGTCTGATCTGTGTCTCTCCAAACACGGCACCAGGAAACTCTCCAACCAAGGTCGTTTCCGTGACTTTGTTAGTCAGGTCAATGTCTTTGCCAATTTCGGTCACGACTCTAATGTAATTTCCGGTTAATCCACTCCACCGAACACATTCCGGCCTTGGCTCCGCTGACTCCCATAACACCGGAACAGTCAGACCAATGAACCGTGATTTAAAATCAGCCTCGCAAACAGCACCCAACGCCTGCATTCGATTACTGCGTTCCTGAACGACCGAAGGTAATACCTGTCCCGGCATCATTGCCGCCGCGGTGCCTTCCCGAGGTGAATATCGAAACACGTGCAACTTCGCGAATTCCATTTCCTCAACGAAACCAAGGGAGGTTTCGAATTCCATATCACTCTCGCCGGGGAACCCAACGATAATGTCGGTTGTGATCGATATTTCAGGGACAACTTCCCTTGCCTGACACACTAAGGTGCGAAAAGAAGTTTGATCGGTCCGTCGGGCCATGCGACGGAGTGTATCGTTGCATCCACTCTGTAGCGGAAGATGCACGTGTGGAAGAAGTCTTGGCTCCTCCTCCCAGAGGGAAAAAAACTTGGGGCCGAGATCCCAAGGCTCGAGTGAAGATAGCCGTAACCTTGCGATGGTTGTTTCATGGAGTATAGAGCGCACCAAGCATAGGAGCCCCTCCTGGCTGTTTTGATCATGGCCATAGCTCCCGAGGTGCACACCGCTGAGAACAGCCTCACGATAACCTGCTTGCACTAGGTCCTGGATTTCCGCAACGATCTCGTTAACAGCCCTACTTCGACTTGCGCCCCGAGCTACCGAAACAATGCAGAATGTGCACCGGTTGTCGCAGCCATCCTGTACCTTGACGAAAGCACGGGTTCTTCCGTTCCAGTTCGCTTGCAACGCGTCATCAGACTGCAAGGGGAACGCGTCAGGCTGCGGCAAAACTTGAGCGTCATTAAGAATTCCCGCTTCTTTCAAGAGACTCGGCAATTCATCTTTATGCTGATTGCCAACCACTAGGTCTACACCTAATGCCGCAACTTCGTCGGGCGACAACTCCGCATAGCATCCAGTCACGATTATCGCAGCCGTCGGATTTATTCGTCGCCAATGGCGGATAAGCTTCCGCGACTTACGAGCCGCCACATGAGTCACCGCACAGGTGTTCAAGATCATCAAGTCAGCAGCCTCACCGGGCCCAACGATACGGTGCCCGTTGCCAGCAAGAACACGTGCAAGGTGCTCAGCCTCCCCGATGTTCAAGCGACAACCGAGTGAATCGATCCGTGTTCTCATAAACAAACCTGGATAGAAAGCGTCATCATCAAGGAGTCCGAGGACCAATCCGGCTTTTCGCAACCAGTAACTGCCAGATCGCGTACACGGCAACTAGGGCCCACACGATATTAAGCGCCGTCGACGGATACGACATGTAGTAAAACGTGTTTACACCCAGTCCCAAACCACCGAGAAGATTAAGGATCTGATAAGAGTATGAGGCTGCTCTTACTCTCCCCGTGGAAACGAGGGCATAGGCTACAAGGACTGCGCCCGCGGCAAACCAACCAATCACATCGACGGTCAACTTCACTATGTCCGCGATTGTAGCCTGGGCACTCATGCGAAGGTTCTCATTGAGCCTGGCCGGACGCGAGTCTAATGCGCAAAGAATCTCCTGGCTGAATACGGTCGACGATTCGGCGCCCCTCGACGACGTGACCGAGAACAGGGTGAATACCCGTCAGGTGCGGCTCCAAGGAATGGACAATGAAGAATTGACTGCCCCCAGTATCCCGGCCAGCCAGAGCTAACCCGACCGTCCCACGGGTATACGGGATCGGGGTTTCTTCGCTCCTTAGACTCCCCGGAGCCCCTCCATATCCCACGGCCGTCGGGTCACCCGCCTGAATAACGAAACCGGGCACTACTCGATGGAACACCATGTCGCTGAAAAAGCCTTCTTTTGCCCACTCTAGGTAGGCATTTGCAGTAAGCGGCGCCCAAGCTGCTTGGAGTTCCCAGACGATCGCACCGCGCGATGTTTCAACCACCAACCGTGGCGGCGCCTGCTGTAAGACAAGTAAATCTTCGGCAAGTTTCCGGTAGTCGTCCAGTGTCCGCCCGGTATCGACTGGCCCGGCAGCTTGTTTCATTAACTCTTCAGCCCTTGAACCTGCCTCAGGGGGCGCGTTACGTAAGGACCAAAGGCGGACATTACGGTCGGGGTCGGGAAGCAAAGCCGACGCACGTAAGCGCATCGTCATGGGGTCAATGCTGTGCGCTGCGCCAAGCAAGATCAAACGTGGTTCAAGTGAACCGGTGCCCGCTAGATCACGCTGAGCGTCCCATATCGCGTTGGTCCATTGCGCCTGTGAACCTTCCCCCAGAAGCTCACTTGCCGCCCACAACCGAGCAATAACCTCGCCTGCCACTGCCTGCAGAACTGGGCTCCCATCCCGTAGGAGTTGCGCAGCTGCTATTCCCGCTTGTTCCGGATCAAATTTCTCAATCTGCCGAAGTGCCTCCGCACGAGCTGCTTCCGGCCCATAAGTAGCCAGGGCCGAGAACCAACCATCGGCATCAGCATCACCAGCAGCAACTAGGGCTCGAACTACTTCAGCTGCCTCCAACGGAGCAGCACTAAGAATGGCGGGGACTTTATAGGAGCCAGATCCCCCTGGAGATGCCTCAATGCCGTAAACATCGCGTACTGCATCAAGACCCTTCTCAGCTAGGCTTCCATCAGCCACGGAAAGCGCCGAAACCGCCGACGAACGCTTGGCAGCATCGTCGCTATGAATGTCCATAACGACACGGTCTTCCGGGACCGAGAACCTCCCCGGAGCCCAGGCAAGTGTTTTCAGGGCCAGGCGTTGCACATGGCGATCGCGATTCGCTGACGCTCTTAAAACAGCCGTGAACACCTGGTCATCTACTTCAGCTTCCCTCTGCCATAAGGCAATAATCCAGTTCAGTGCTGCGCAAACCACACGCCAATCATCGTCGTCAAGGAATGTGGTTAAGAACCGATTTGCTACTCCTACAGGAGCGTCATAGAGACCCCTCATCGCCGCAATGCGAACTAAGGGGTTTGTATCCTCTAAAGCTGTGGCCAGTGCCGGCATAGCATCTGGGTCAGCAAGACGCCGTAACGTCGTGGCGGCCGCTAACCGCACCGACCCTTCCTCCGATGCTAGATGTGGAACCGCGATTTGCGTTGAAGCACCCGGAAGCCGCCACCAAGCTCCTAGAGCTGCTTCGAGCACATGTGGTGGGCGGGATGTGTCTTCCAGAATCAGCGTGATCGCTGGTATCGCCAAAGGATCTTTCTGAATACCTAATGCCCATAAGGCTTGGACGACCACCAAGTGCTCGGGGTCGTTCAGCAACGTAACAAGACGCTGAGCTATCCGGGTCCGGATGGCAACGCTCAGTGTTGGTTCGAGGTCAAGCTCGAGCAAACCCAGGCCGAACGCCGCCAGTGCCCGTACCGAGGGTACTGGGTCCCTGGCCATCTCTATCAATCGAAGGTAGCCGGCCGGCAGACCAACCCGGCCAATCGCCAAGGCCGTGCGCCCGCGGACCAGCGGTTCTGGTGACTCGGATAACCGCAGTAATGCTTCGGTAAGGTCGCGACGATCTTCCGCCTGGAGAATTGTAGAAGCAGCGTTAAGGTCAGCAGGAAGTCCGAGAGGAAGTATGGCGGCCGTTAGTTGCTCACTCTTCTGGGCAGGATAAGCCGCCACACCCATCGTAGAAACTGGAGTAAAGCCTCCGGAACCGACAACACATAACATGCCTATCGCCAGGGTCGAGCAAGGAGATTTCATCGTTTTGCTACCCATCTGGTCTGGGCGAAATGGCGAGAGTGGCACTCGAGGCACACAGCTGGAGGAGAAGCGGAGATTTTCGTTGGCAGGCCAATCGTGGCGAGCACCCGGGCCACTTCTTTGTCCACTTGCCGCGTTTTCTCCTCAATGGTCCAACAGAACCTCGACCTGCTCTCTTAGCCGAATTTCTTCACCTGGCAAGTATCCGTAGCGCCGCCAAAGAATACGACCGTCCTCATCAACCAGGTAGGTCGTTGGTGTTGCACTAACCCCATATCGAGCCACCGCAATGTTTTGGGTGTCAAAAACGTTAGGAATTTCGAAGCCGAACTCCTTGTAGAAAGCGTCCGTGCCCGGCCGGTCGTCACGCACATCGACGGCAACGACGGAAAAACCATCGTCTTTCAACTCCCGGTATAGAGCATCGAGGTGAGGAAACTCCTCACGGCAGGCTGGTCACGTCGGCGTCCAAAAGTTAATTAACGTGAGGCTCGCATCGACATCCGACAACCGCAAAGAGTCAAAACCGTAACCGGGAAGTTCGAAATCTGGGGCTTGCACAGCAGTATTTAGTCGGTTTGTTGAAAACCATTCATCAAAACCAACGCCTGGAGAGCCAAGCTCCGCGTAGACAAATCGCAGGCCCTGCTCAAGTTGCACTCTGTCACTAATAAAAGTCGCTCGAGTAAGCCATTCCGCACCGATTATCGGGTTACCAGCTTCAGTGTGAGCCCAGCCAATCTGATAAGGAAGATCTATGTTCATTTGCGGTAGGCCCAGAATGTCGTTTGGTGGCTGGGATGTCTCCAGTGCCTTCTCCCACGCTTCTGCCGCCAATTCAGGCTCCGCAAGTTCAGCGTAAGCATCGCCCATCAGCTCGTGGAGCTTCGCGATAACTCTGGCCATCGGATATTCGCGGAGGAACGTGGTCGCGAGCTCAAGGCGATCTTCGCCACGAGCACCCATAATCTCGCGGACTCTTCGCTGAGCAATTTCTTCAGTCAGCCGTGCTCCACTGCCGTAGTCGGGGGCTGTCGTCGTGCCGAGAATTGTTCCCCGGCCATCGGAGTCGGAAGCAACAACGATAGGGTCTGGCTCAAGCCGGTCCATATCTTGGCAAGCCAGGGTGAACATGGCCACAACCAGAATCGCCGAGCTCCGTTTAAGATTGTTGCTGGCTGGCTTCTCACACATAGAGCGATGCAAACACGGGCGCTCCGAGGGTGCAAGGCAGAATAAACGGTGAACAACTCACAGCAGGAGCTTGCTACTTAGTCGAGTTCCGCCATGACTTGAGTCAGCGAACAAGGCTCCGCAACTTCGATAGCTACTGGAGGCGCGTTGCTCCCGGAGCCAGTCAACAGCAAAACCACCGAGTCTTCACACTTCACAACGTTATCGTTCCGCAGACGCTCAAGTGCGGCAAGACAGGCCGCCGAAGCAGGTTGGACGAAACGGCCCGATTTTGAGGCAAACCGGAACTGTGCTGCTTCGATATCGCGGTCGGACACGGCAATTGCGCACCCGTTGGTCTGACGCAACCAACGCAATACCCGCGCTCCACTAGGTGGGGAAGGATTCGAAATGGCTCCCGCAATGGTGGTCGACGGCGGGACTTTGATTGGCTTGTTCGATCCTTCCTTCCAACCTCTGGAAATCGGCGCGCATTCGGCCGCCTGAACCGCTACCAACCGACAGTGGCCACCAAGCCACCCACCGTCCGATGCCTCCTGCAAGCCCTTAGCTATAGCAGAGAAGTTGCCGCCGCTACTGGTAGGCACTATAAGCCAATCAGGGGCACGCCCCCCAAGCTGCTCGACGATCTCGTAAGCGATGGTTTTTTGACCCTCCACCCGAAGCGCCGAATCGGAATTGATGAACGGTACGTTAGTGCGCCGGCTCCACTCAATACTCGCGTTATAGATTTCCCCGTAGGATGCATCGATCCGGAGGAGCAAAGCACCGTGGACCGCAACCGGAGCAAGCTTTTGAATCGGGGTGGAAGCTCCGACCCAGATCGTGGCTTCCATGCCTGCCCTTGCAGCATAGGCGGCTACGGATTTCGCCATATTGCCGGTGCTCACCGTCCCCAGAGCGGAAAACCCTAGACGTGCCAACACCGCTACGCCCAAGGCCGTTCCACGGTCCTTGAACGAGCCAGTGGGGTTACAAGTTTCGTCCTTAAGCCATACTTCTCGACATCCCAAATCCCGTTCGATGCGCCGAGCACGGAGGCAAGGAGTTCCTCCCTCTCCCATAAACACGCGCTGCCTGACCAACTTCCGGTCAGTCTTGGGAAGCAACGCTTGATAGCGCCACATTCCCTCATCAGTGCCAAAGTTTGGCATTCGAGATTTACCCTTAGGCAACACCGAAGACATCTCTGTCGTTGCGAGTACAAATTCCAGGGCTTCGCCGCAATTGGTGCATCGAGGAGAAAAAGGGTCGTACACTGCTGCCCGCTTACACGCTGAGCAACGCAGCGCCTCCTCAGTCGTCAATCGCCGGACGACAGGTTGGCATCTTCACCCAACTCGAGAGCCTTGTGGGCTTCGCTGGTCTTGGAACAATCCTGACAATAGCCGAACACCTGCAAGCTGTGGCGAGCGGGCGAGAAGCTTTGCTCAGCACAGTTACGGAATACCAATCGGGTAAGCTCCGCGTCCAGCCATTCGATGATGCGATCGCAACCGAGGCAAACCATGTGCTCGTGTGCTTCACGGCCGAGAATGTGTTCGTAATAAGAGTGATCCTTGCCCAGGCTGATACGGCGTGCTAACCCCGCTTGCACTAGAAGATCAAGCGTCCGATAGATTGTGGCGCGCGACACCCGCACTCCAGCACGGCGCAAATGAAACATCAGTTCGTCAGCTTCGATGTGTTCGTGGATACGATAGAACTCCTGGAGAATCTCCCGGCGTTCCGGTGTCAGCTTCAGGTCATGCTCGCTGAGGTAACGACCAAAGCGTTCTTCGGCAAGCTTGCGACTACGGCGCTCAGCCGCGGCCGGTAGCCTGTAGCGATCATCCTTAGGTTTAGCTCTCGTAGCCATATAAATTTTGGAGCCTAAGATTTTAGGCTGATAATTTCCGCTAAAGTTCCCCGTTCTTCGCCAATTCAGCGTAAATGTACAACGCTACCAGGCCACGTAGATTTTCCCATTGCTCAGCCCATACCTCGATCGCCGAGAGATCAACGTTGTCGCTGCCATAAACATTTCGAGCAATCCAGCGCTGCAACAGGGTATCGGCGATCGGAAAACACTCCAAGCGACCGTAACCGCAAAGAACCGTTAGCTGTGCACCCAATGTGCTGACACCACTGATCGATTTTAATGTAGCAAGAAGCTCGTCGGTGGGCCGGCGGCGCAGAGCCTTCAGGTCGATGTCACCGTGCGTCACCACTGCCGCGAGACTTTGTAGCTGCTCAGCCTGGATACTATCTACCGGATCGTGCGTGAGCTCTTTCACCTCATGCCCAGCAAAGGTAGCAACGTTTGGAAATGAACAAAACAGTTCCCCTGCACAGTTGACAGTGTAGGAGTGAACCGTGGCTATCGATGATAGGGTCGCACGGAACATATGCTTTTTTTGCCCTTCGCTGGCAATCGCCAACGCCAGCGACTCGAACGGCCGCAAACGTTGTATCGGCTTAAGACCATAGTGGTCACGACTGAGAGCGTAGAGCTGTTGGTCACGCTGACACAACTCGTAGAAGGGGCCGAGATCAAAATCCAGCCCTAGCATGCGATTCAGAACCCGCCCAGTCGGACGCTCGTCTTTTTCCGCGCCGTTCATCAGAGTGATAATCAGTTCCGGGCGCTGTTCCGACCCAAGGCTGCTTACAAGCGCAAGGCGCGATGAGCTGTCCAACTCAAGTAATCGCATGTATCGCTTGCCGTCGAAAACGTCGACCTGGTCCGTGGGACCAGGTGACAAGAAAGAAGCCGTCAGCTCAAAGTTGAACGGTGGCGTGGGCTTGACGCGATACTCATGCATACATAGCTACGACTTTTCGTCGAAAAGTTACGGGGCGACAGCTCAACTGATGCTATCGCCTTTGCCTCCAGAGCGCACACAATTCTTCGAGATCACACTTTAAAGACCTGGCAATAGACCATTGGAGACAGTATGAAACTTGTTACAATCTGTGGCGTCAGGCGTCCACCCACCCCCCCTGGCAATGAAAAACGAGTGGTAAGGTCGCGCTCCACGTAATCTGCCAACGGAGGGGGCATGAACCATAGAGCAACGAGAGTGGTGAGCCAGGCATTTCTTTGCCTGCTTGGCATGAGCATGTGGACGGCGGTAGCAGCACCCAAGGCTCATGCGGCCCAGTTATCAGGGACTGATACAGTGGAGGTCAATAGGCACCAGGAACCACAACCTCCTGAATTACAGGATTCCCGTATCGGCTGGATCTCTGGGTGGTCGTATGGTGGGCGTGGAATCTTAAGCAGGTCAGGCCAGGAAAATCTTGACTCAGGTTTGGGTTTCACGGTGTTCTCAGTACGTCGGCTTATTGCTGATTTAGAGCTTGAAACCGAGATCGGTCGGCTCATCATGAGTCCGAAGACTGACGGCCTCCTGCCCTTAGGTCATATGTCAATGTTCCCGCTCCGGGCGACCTTACGGGTCCAACTCTGGAGGTTTGGGGGCGCGAAGCCCTATGCTGGAGGTGGAATCGGCGTATACCTCAACAGATTTGACGTCGACGAGTCGGTTGCAGCGGAACTCGCAACCACTGGCTTCGCAACAGCCGTAAACGTCAATCCGGCGTTTGGGTTTCACGGCGCTGGCGGGGTGGAGTGGCAGCGTGGCCCCGCTAACTTCAATGTCGATGTTAAGTACATGGTCGCTAAAGCAAACGTCGTTTCAACTTTAGTCGACCAACTGAATGAAAAGGTGTCTCGCGAAATCTCGTCGCTCGATCTCGGCGGATTTTGGCTTGCTGCAGGCATCCGCTTCAACTTCTGACAAAGTCACCTATTGGCGGCAGCGTGATCTCAGAATAACTGCGTTTAGGAGGTTGCCGGCGTGTTGAAGCTCTCGACAGCCTTGGTTTCGTCACTGAAGTACTCAAACACGCTGATGAGCTGTGTGGAGTGAAGCAAGTCGTGAATTTGCCGGGGCAGCTTAAGGAGCTTAAGTTCGGCTCCACGGGTAGAAGCCGTGGTGTAACTAACAATGAGTTCCGCAATGCCAACACTATCCATATAGGACGTTTTGTCGAAGTTGAGGAGGATCTTTTTTTCATCGCGGTCCAACAAATTGAGAATGATCGAACGCAGTTGAACGTCTCTGGACTCAGGTTTGAACTCGCCCATCAAATCAATGACAACGACGTCTTTGTTTCTACGCTCTACCCACTTCATCGACCTAGAGGCCAAGAGTAAATACTTCTCCTGTCGCGCTCAGACGTGCCAAAGACTCATAGACTATCGTAACGAGAGATAATGAATCATCGGTCAGGACTTATTACGAATGAACAAACTTCCACGAATTTGCGTATGGCATACTCAGGGTGATACCTATCGTGATGCTCTCCGGGAACGTTTGCCTGATACCCCTATCGAGGCAATCAACGCAGCGACGCATGAAACCGGCGAAGCGGTGCTTGGTGCTCCGGATTCTGGGCCAGTGGCGAGCCACGGCACATCCTTGATAGCCGATGCCATAAGCTCAGCAGAAATCTTACTCGCGTGGAAGGTTCCACCCAGAACCCTAACGAGCATGCCAGCTCTTCGTTGGGTGCAGGTCACCGGCGCCGGGGTGGATCATTTCCTGGAGAGCACAGAGCTCTCTGCTGCAGTTACTGTGACTCGTTCTCTTGGTCGATTCGGCATACAGATCTCCGAGTACATAATCGGCTACCTGTTACACCATCTCATCGGGATAGACACTTATCGCGAGAAGCAAATGTCACACGAGTGGGCTCGAAACAATCGGCCGCTGTTGGCAGATCGAACGGTCGGAATTATCGGCCTCGGTTCGCTTGGCCTTCCAACGGCCAAAGCACTGACAGCGCTTGGCGCGCGTGTCCTCGGCGCTAGCCATTCCGGTCTCGCGGTCCCAGGCATCGACAATGTCTTCTCTGCCAGCAGCTGGCGAAACATGCTGTCAGAATGTAATGCATTAGTAATCGCCGCGCCCAAGACCGTCGAAACTGTTGGTATGATTGATCAGAGCGCTCTCGACGCCTTACCCAAAGGCGCCATTGTTATTAACATTTCTCGAGGCGAGCTAATCGACGAAGATGCATTGCTTGAGGCTCTTGAACGTGGCCACTTAGGCGCCGCAGTGCTCGACGTGTTCGCTGCCGAGCCACTTCCAGAAGACCACCCATTGTGGGATCAATCCCGAGCCTGGATCACACCGCACATTGCTGCTCCCAGCGAGATCGAAGTTATAGCCGATGAGTTCACCAAAAACTATCGGCGGTACGTGGCAGGTGATTCCCTGCTGAATGAGGTGGATCGTAGGCGCGGCTACTGAGCCAACCCGGCCCTAGCCTGCAACAATCTCAGAAATCGTCTCAATCGCGTGATCCATTTCGTCGTTCGTAGTGTAAAAATGTGGCGACAAACGGATCCCGGCGCCGGGCCGGAAGTCGATCAAGATATCTCGTGCTAGAAGTTCACGACTAACATTTTCGCAATCAGGAACCATAATTGAAACGGTGCCACCACGTGTTCCATCATCCCGTGGAGTATTAACCTTCCAACCGTGCTTATCGGAAGCATCGATCAGGTGCTGTGTCTGCCGTATCGAGTTCGAACGAATTGCTTCCACGCCAATTTCATTGATAATTTTGAGGCCCGGACCGCAAGCAAATAACGCCGGGATCGCTGGGGTACCGTTCATGAATCGCCCGGCGCCTGTGCTACGTTCGATGGGGCTCGGGTCGAAAGCAAACGGTTTAGTATGAGACATCCAGCCCGTAAGTGTCGGCTCAAGGGTGTCAGCGAGCTCGGGCTTTACATAAAGGTAGGAAACCCCCGGGCCCCCACAGAGCCACTTCAGTGTTCCGCCGACAACGAAGTCGACTTCCAAACGGGTCACATCGATAGGGACTACGCCGGCGGACTGGTAAACATCGAGCACGACCTTAGCCCCAACTTCGTGGGCACGCTGGACAACAGCTTGGACGTCCTGGATAAAGGCGCTCTTGAATATTATATGGGAGATTGGTACCAGGACGGTGCGCTCATCGATGGCCTCAAGCAACGCTTCTAGTGGCACGTGGACACCGTCGGGCGAATCCACGAGATGTAACCTTGCTCCCTGTTTCTCTTGCTGTCGATATAGATAGATTAATGATGGAAAGTTGAGTGACGAGCATACGATCTTGTTCCGTTTGAGAGAAAAATCGAAGCACGAGGCCGCGACTGCCGAAGCCAGGGTGACGTTAGCGTGGGTCGAGACACTCCCTGCCGGAGCTCCGAGTAGCGAGGCGACCTGATTACCGATTTTCAACGGCAGATTCAACCAGTCACGAGTTTCCCAGGATCTGACACCCTCGTTGGCCCAGTCGTCTGTGTAATTACCCAAGGCCTCAGGCACACCACGCGGCATAGCCCCCAACGAATTAGAGATGAGATAGGTCGTGCGAGACAATATCGGAAATTGGTCCCGCCAAATTAGAAGATCGTTACTCATGGAAAAGCTAAACTACACCTCCATTCACTGAGTGCCAATCGCCGGGATTGGCAAAAGTTAGACCCTTTTGACACCCATCTAGATCAGGGGCCCACAATATTGAGTCACACTACAAATATCCCAACGGTAATGATCGGCCAAAGTGCGGACCCTGATGACGCCTTCATGGCATGGGGACTGGCGAGCGGCACAGTCGATCTCGAAGGCATCCATACGGAATGCATCTTTGACGACATAGAGACGCTTAACGAATGGGCTATGGAGGCACGACTAGATCTAACCGCGTTGTCGGCCGGTACGTATCCATCTGTTGCATCCGAGTATCGCCTGCTCCGTGCTGGTGCAAGTTTCGGGGAAAACTATGGACCACTCGTAGTCAGTCGGGAACCAACCGAAAAGCGGGGAGCGGCCGCCATTTCCGGTATGCGGGTCGCCGTCCCAGGCTTGCTGACCACCGCCTACTTGCTACTCCGAACCTACGCAGGGAACAGCTTCGAACCAGTGCCAATGCGTTTCGACACGATCATTGACGCCGTGTCAAAAGGCTATGTGGACGCCGGTTTAGTTATCCATGAAGCACAGCTGACCTACCGCGACCACGGCTTACACGCAATTTTCGAGCCAGCGCGAGCATGGCATAAAGACAGGGGTTTGCCGGTACCTCTCGGTGGCGGCGCAGTGAAACGCTCTCTTGGCGACCGGCTTTGCGGCAAGCTTGCGGCCGCGTTTGAATCCAGCATTGAGGCTGCCCGAGCCAATCCAGAGGCCGCTCTTGCCTTCGCGACAACCCACGGGCGTGGCCTTGATAAAGACATCTTGCGTACCTTCATCGATCAATACGTTGACGACATCACGACCGACATGGGCAACATAGGGGTCGAAGCCCTGACGAAACTATACGAAGGTGCCGTAAACAAGGGACTGCTCCAAACCATGCCTCCTTTGGACCTGCTCTGACGACGATCGATCGGCACCTAAGCAAATCCGGGCTGCTTTGGGTACCTAGCTCGGCACGCAATGGACGGCGCAACAGCTAGGAAACTAGCCAGAAACGCTCGCTAGAGCTTTGGCCGGGCTCTCCTTTGGAGAGATTTTCGCTTGCGCATCAACAATTATGCCCGCTTCATCGATGACGAAATGACTGCGGGTTACTCCCATATAACTTCGCCCATACATCTTTTTCTCACCCCACACTCCGTAGGCATCAGCAATCGCATGATCTTCGTCCACCAGAAGAGTGAACGGCAGGTCATACTTGGCACGGAATCTAGCGTGGCTCTCTTTACCCTGCGGACTGACGCCAAAGACCAAGGCTCCGTGGGCCTCGAAGTCCGCGTAACTGTCGCGAAACCCACAGGCCTGCTTGGTACAGCCAGGCGTATCGTCCTTCGGATAGAAGTACAGCACTACCTTCTTACCACGCAAGTCCGAGAGGCTGACGATCTCGCCAGTATCGGTAGTGGTAGTGAAATCGGGTGCGGCCTCGCCAGTGGAGAGGTCATTATTCATGGTGAAAATCCACTTTGCCGAATGGCTCGAAAATACGAGCGTTATTGCCAAAAATACAGAGACTTCTCAAGGTTTCTTGGGTGGTAGAAACCCTTGACCACAACAAATGTACAAGTGCGACTCATAATACTGGAGTTCGGCAAAGATCGTCTGCCGCTTCGCTATAATCAGAGTCTTGGCAAGCTTCCCTGATCGCGTTTTTCGACTTGATTAAACTCCGGAGATAACCATGCTGCCCTCGCCCAGTTTGACAGCCACCCGCTACGCCATCCTGTTCTTTGTAATGACGATGATTACAAACCTAACCGCCTTGGGCGTTCAGATTGCTCTGCCTGCGTCCGGTGATGACGCCAGGTCCCGTCTCGCGAATTCACCACGACACACCGAATGGGTCACTATCGAGTCTCGAGGAGACAAAATCGAAGCCTATGTCGTGTATCCCGAGCGTTCCAGCAACGCACCCATCGTGGTCGTCATCCACGAGATCTATGGCCTCAATGATTGGGCGCGTAGTGTCGCCGACCAGCTTGCTGCAGAAGGGTTCATTGCCATAGCTCCTGACATGCTGTCTGGAAAAGGGCCGAACAACACAGGCTCAACGCAGCTCGACCGACAGTCAGCGGTGAGCTTAATGCGCTCGTTGCAGCCCACCGAAGTGATCCGGCGTATCAACATGAGCGTCGAGTACGCCACAATGCTGCCAGCAGCTACCCAACGATTCGGCATCATAGGTTTTTGCTGGGGGGGTAGTGCGAGTTTCAACTTTGCAACTACTCGTGATGACCTGGGAGCCGCCGTCGTCTACTACGGAACATCGCCACCGAAGGAATCTCTACGCCGTGTACAAGCTCCTATACAGGGTTTCTACGGGGGTGATGACCAGCGAGTCAACGCAACGATCGAGCCTGCTCAGGCTGAGATGGAGAGACTAGGTAAGCTTTACGAAGCCAACATCTACGAAGGCGCCGGGCACGGCTTCCTGAGAGCGCAAGCTGACCGTGACGGGGCCAATATGGCCGCCTCAGAAATAGCTTGGCCGGCAACAGTGGCATTTCTGCGGGAAGAACTGGAAGCTCGCTAGAAGATATCTCCCCAGAACCAGGATCAGCGCTGAAGACGAACCGACAAGATCAACACATCTTCCACTGGAGTCGCCGGTTCAGGAAAAGGCCGGATCCGATGGGTCTCGACGGCAGCAATTGCGTCAACGACGTCCATGCCCTCCTGCACTACCCCGAACACCGCATAGCCGATCTCGATGTCGGAGCGGTCAAGGAACTGGTTGTGATCCAAGTTAATAAAAAACTGGTCTGAAGCGCTGTCAGGCATCTGTGTGCGGGCCATTGAAACAGCACCTCGGTAATTCTTTAAGCCGTTATTTGATTCCAAGATGATCGGTGGATCAACGTCGTTGCGTACAAACTGACTACCTTGATGAACAAAACCTCCACCCTGGATCATGAACCCAGGGATCACCCTGTGGAACACCGTACGATCGAAATGTTGAGCATTGACGTAAGACAGGAAATTCGTGACCGTGACCGGCGAATGCTCTTCGTACAAGCCGATAATGAAGCTGCCAAGACTAGTCTTAACAACAACGCGCGCGGCGCCTTCAGGCGGCTGGGGATTTTCGGTCATCGTTGTCTCCGAGGTGCAGGCCGACACTATCAATAGCAGCAGCGTCAGTAACGCGAGCGTCTCAATATGTTTCGACGACATCGTAAAGAGGGTTTCGCCTGCGCGCGGGCGTGAAACCAGCCTCGCGAATGATCTCAATTGTCTCGTCGGGCGTCGTTGATACGTCGTGATCAGCCTCGTAAAGCACATTTTCTTCAATCAACGTCCCACCAAAATCATCGCAACCAAAGTGAAGAGCAGCCTGCCCCGCCTTTTTCCCGTCGGAAAACCACGACGCCTGGACGTGGGCGAAGTTGTCCAGATAAACGCGGGACAAGGCAAGCATGCGAAGGTAAACCGTTGGACCCGGGTACTCTGGGAACTGCCTCTGCATAGGTGTGTGTCCGGGCTTATAAGACCAGGGAATGAAGGCTGTGAAACCGCCGGTATCGTCTTGTAGGGCCCGTAAACATTCGAGGTGTTCGATAATGTCGGGGGGCTGTTCAGCGTGGCCATACATCATCGTGCCAGTGGTCTTGAGGCCCTGGCGGTGAGCTGCACGGTGAATGTCGAGCCACTCCGCAGAGCTTTGCTTTTTAGGTGAAATGCGAGCACGTACCCGATCAGATAGAAGCTCTGCACCACCACCGGGCATAGTTCGCTGTCCTGCTTCGTATAGCTGGGCAAAAATCTCGTTGTAAGTCAGGCTGGAGACTTCGCGCATTTTACCGATCTCGGGCGCCGACCACAGATGCGGATGTACACCCGGGTAACGCTCAACAAAGGCACGAATAACGTCGAGGTAATAGTCCATTGACAGATCATCGTGCAAACCACCTTGCAGTAGGACCGTGGTTGCCCCCCGGTCCACAGAGCGACCAACAAGTTCCATGAGTTCGTCGACGCTGTGTGAATAGCCCTCTTCGGTGTCACCGGGCTTCCGGTAGAAAGCGCAAAACAGGCAGTCAGCGTCACAGAAGTTTGTGTAATTCGGGTTGGTATCAATAACGAATGTCACCCGCGGTTCAGGATTGTGCCGTCGCTGCCATATTCGCGCCATTTCGCCCAGCATCAGTAGCGGTGCATCGGTCAGCAACCAGAGTCCTTCTTCCGGAGTTATACGCCCACCGGCATCAACTTTGTCAACGATTGTCTTCAATTCGACGCCGTTCGTCGCCGCCGGATCCAGTAGGCGCTCCAACACCAATCCGGGAACGGCATTCTCTCCACCTTCGGACCGTGCCAGCCGTACTCGATCACGCGCCTTTTCCACCAGATCCGGTGAGCTCATGTCCCCTCCCTTTCGAGGGCGATGGGTGGCGCCGTTTCCCACCAGTGGGTCGACTCTAGTAATTCTCGAAAACTTTCAATCGCTTCCTCTCCATGGTCCCCGAAGCGATAAATGAACCCCATGAGGTAGGCATATGCAGCATCAGCTGAGATGCCCGCACGATCAGCATTATCTGCTGCCAATTTTTCTAGACGGCGCATGTTGGCATCAAAGCTGGATAGCAATGCCCCCAACAGCGTGATCCGATCTTCCCGCGCAACTTCGCGGCGGACCATCCAACGAGCAAAGACAAATGGCATCCCTTGCCACTCGCGCCAGGCTGCCGAGAGATCGAGCACGTGCTTGTAGGGCTCCTCGAAGCGGCTAGCCTCAAGCTCCAATATGCCAGCAGTGTAGTCACGGAGGCCAGGCTCCTGCCCACTCCGCGCCGCACGCCTTAAGGCTGAATCCCCAATCAAGAGGAGCGCGTCATCGGAAACCTCCGGACCGTTCGGTCTCCGGACATAGGCGGCGGGATTCACCCCGAAGTAACCATTGAGTAACAATCGCAACAGCGGATACGAAGTACTCGTCTCACCCGTAATACCGATCGTCGCCCCATTAAGTTTTTGCACTGGTCTATTAGAGAAGAGCAACACCGAGTGAGAAGCACCGTAAAGAGCTATACCCAGATCTCCGAGCGGCTCGAACTGCAGGTTACGGAATGTGTCCACGATTGACATCAGACCAGCATCAACTTCACCCTGCTCAGCTGCTTGGCCCAATGCCCGCGGATCCATTTCGACCATCTCAAAGATCTCGTCTCCCATGCCGGTAAAAAATGGGGCCGAGTTCAAATAGGAAATGTGGGCGATGCGCAGACGACTCATCGAGAAGCTTCGCTCTCGGCTATGGCAGGGGGCACGGTCGGCAAACTTGCGCCTGTAGCATCGTAAGCGGCAAGAGCGTCTCCACGGGCAAGCGTTCCTCGCTCCGCCAATTGGTCAGGGCTTATTCCAGCTAGGTCCCACGAGTAAAGCTCCTCATTTTCAAGACTCACCGCGCCAGTGTCTGCGATCATCGGATCAATTTTCGACGGAATCATCGCGGTAACGTCCCGGGCACCCCGTTGTGACCAGTGTGTAGGTGATGGCGGCGGTGGAAACAATGTTAAAGCACGGTAACGTGCGTCACGCTGTACCGGAACGCGTCCTGCCTCCCGCATCAACTTCAGCATGTTATGTGCCGTCAAGCCGAGCGGACTCGAGGCGAGAGCAGCACGGGCGATTTTTTCTTCCCCAATGGTCCCATCGAGGTCATCAGCTCCCCACTGCAGCGCCATCGATGCCGTCTCCTCACCGAGCATGACCCAGTAGGCCTTGATATGCGGAAAGTTGTCGAGGAGTAAGCGGGAAGCGGCGATTGTTTTCAAGCCATCAAGGGCTGAGGCTTGGCGAGCTACAAGGTTCGTGTAACCAAGCTGAAACTCGAGCGGGATAAACGACAAAAAGCCGCCGGTTTCGTCCTGTAGGTCGCGCAACAACATCAAGTGTTCTACGCGTTCCTCATGGGTCTCGATGTGACCGTACAACAATGTTGCGTTGGTAGGAATCCCCTTGGAGTGTGCTATTCGGTGAATCTCAAGCCACTGTTCGGCACCCATTTTCTCTCGGTACAACGCATCATGGACCCTGTCCGAGAAAACCTCTGCCCCACCACCTGGCATCGTATCGAGTCCAGCAGCAACCAATCGATTGAGAACGTCCTCAATGGAAATCTTGGCAAGCTTAGAGAAAAACTCGATTTCAACAGCCGTGAACGCCTTGATCTGAACCGTCGGATTGGCACGGCGAATGGCACGAAGCATTTCTTCGTAGTATTCAAACGGCCAAGTTGGGTGCAAGCCCCCAACCAGATGCACCTCGTGGATCGGCTCCCGGACCTTTTCAAGGATCTCGCCCATTGTCATTTCATAGGCATCATCGTCCCCCGCTTTAGCGGCAAAATCACAGAACTTGCACGAAATCACGCAAATATTCGTCGGGTTAATCTGACGATTCAGCACGAAGAAGGCATAGGGACCCGATCGCATTTCCTTAACTGCGTTGGCGAGACGGCCCACACCGATCAAGTCCTGCGAATTAAGTATCGCAAGTCCGTCGACACGATCGAGCCGCTCACCAGCTTCCAATTTGGCGACGATTTGCTCAAGCGCCGGGTCAGTTAAATTGCGTAAACCGCTTGTGTCGATACTTGCAGGGCTGCCCATGCCACTAGTCTATCCCGTATTCAGCCCATCGTCTGTCCACCTTCTCAACGATATCTGGGTCCATATCTAACGGTTTTGGATAGCCGGGCTTGAAGGTCGCATCGATTCCCATTACACCGTGACAGGTGGTCCACGCACCACGTCGTTGTACTTCGGTAAAGACAATGTCGCGGGCGCAGTCGAAGCGAGTAAAGATCCCCCAGAGCAAAAGATCTCGGTTATCCAATGGCACATCTGGGCTCACTGTGGCAACCATCTTGACCGAGCCAAGAGGGGCCTGAACTAAGCGTTCGACAACCTCTCGTCCTCCGACTTCAACTTGAACAACAAGAAGAGAATCCTGAAGAATTATGTGAGAGAGGATCCGGGAATCGATTTCACAAGGATCTTCTACACAGAGATGACTTGCCAGTTCACTGTTTTGTTCATCCCTTGAACTCGACTTAATGGCCTCATCGCCGAAATCAGCTGAACTGAATCCAGGGACGACCAGACCCGAGAAATTGCCTTCAATACTTGGGATGTCACCACCGGCTGCATAAGCGACCGCGGCTGCGTCGGAACCGGGCGTCCCGTGCAGCGTGCCCTTCGCACCCGAGGTTGCGTCGAGCACCATCTTGCTACCAAGGTTCATCTTGAAACTGGTGAAGTCGAGGGTGTCTTGCGGCACTCCCGGTAGTAACAGGAAATCACTAGCAGGGTCAAAGTTGTCACGAATCTCCCGCAACACAGCATCGAAATCGCTAACGTTGACGTTGCCATCCACCAACACACCGCACTTTGTAAGCGACAACTGTCCGGTGCCCATCAATGCCAGCGCGGTGCGCATTGATTCCTTGTAATAACGCTCATCCATCGACATCACCAAAAGGTTATGGAAACCAGTTTCGTAGTAGGCCCACAGGTCCTTGATCTCGGGATGGATTAACTTGATGAGTGGCCCAATCATTTCCTGCACCGTGTTACCGATATGCTTATCTTCTTGGGGTGGTTTACCGACCGTTGCTGACAGATATAAGGGAGCCCGTCTTCGGGTAAAGCGCTTGACGTGGAAGACGGGGAAGTCGCTAGCGTGACTATAATGGCCAAAGTGATCACCAAACGGGCCTTCCAGACGCCGCTCTCGGGGTGGGACAACGCCTTCAAGAACTATCTCTGCCTCGGCGGGAACCTCAAGATCAATAGTCTTGCAGCGAACCAGCTTGCATGGTGCTCGGCGCATGAGGCCTGAGAAGGCAATCTCGTCTATGCCCTCGGGCAGCGAAGTGATTGCCGCGATCAATAAGTAGGGATCGGCACCTATAACTACAGCAACTTCAAGCGGAATTCCCAAACGTTCAGCCTTGTTGTAATGGAACCCTCCCCCCTTCTGGATCTGCCAATGCATGCCCGCGGTTGTGGCGTCATACACCTGAATTCGATAGAGACCAACATTACGCTGGCGGGTCTCCGGATCCTTGGTAATTACCAGTCCAAAGGTGATAAATGGACCGCCGTCCTCAGGCCAACATGTCTGCACGGGGAGCCGTGACAAATCCGGATTCTCTATCACTTGATGGACTGGCGCCCGACGGACGCGCGATACGCGCATGTTCCAGAGCACCTCTCGTATCGTCGATCGATGTTTCCACAATTTTCGCGGCTGTGGCGGCTGTGCCGCCTGTGCCAATTCGAGCAACGACGCACCAATTTCGCTGGGGTGGCGCCCAAGAGCCAACTCGATACGTCGAGCGCTTCCGAGGGGATTGATCAGCAACGGATAGTCAGAGCCACGCACGTTTTCAAAAAGAAGAGCCGGCCCTTCCTGTTTAACCACTCGATCGTATATCTCCGCGATCTCGAGATACGGATCAACTAAGGCGTCAATGCGGCGAAGTTCATTGGCCGATTCCAACGCCGAGACAAAGCTCTGTAGGTTGCTATAAGGCATCTTCCCGCCATTTCTTGCGCGGCTCGAAACCAAGCACCCCGACTACCTTGTCCACGAACTGCTCAACCAATTCGTCGAGGGTTCCAGGAGAGTGGTAGAAGGGAGGCGACGCTGGTATGACAATGACACCATCACGAGACAAACGGGCCGCATTTTCGAACGCAGTCGTCGGCCAGGGTGCTTCCCGCACAACCATCACGAGTCTACGTCGCTCCTTGAGAGCGACGATGGCGGAGCGCGTAATCAACGTGTCTCCAATCCCAGAAGCAATCTTGGCCATGGTTGTCAAAGAACACGGAATGATCACCATCGCATCGAAGGTATTGGATCCAGACGAAAACGGATTGGCGAGATCCTTGTCAGAGAAAATTTTCTGAACCAGTGGCCGCAAGTCATCTTCCTGTAGCCCCGTTTCCTCAAGCATTACCATACGACCCCAATTCGACAGCGCCAGATAGACATCTCCGAGCTGCCGCCGAAGAAACGCCACCGCGTAGGGTGCCCCAGAGGCCCCAGTCACCCCGACCAATATCCGCTTACTGTTAGCTGTTGTATCGCTCATCGTCCGCTCACCAACCCTGCTTGCCTGCGAATACGATACCGAACACCAAAAATCCGACGATGATGTTCAGTTGAAAAAACGCCAGGTTGACCCGCTCAGCGAGCCAATGCTCAGCGGCCAGCACGACACCAGTCGCCATGATTCCCGTGATTGCTATCACACCACTAAGATCCTCGACAAACAATCCTACTAAACACCCTATAGCAAGCAGGTGCGTGAACATCGAAACCCCCAGTGCCGTGTGGCGACCGAGCCACACTGGAAGGCTTCGCAACCCTTCCGTGCGATCGAACTCGATGTCTAGAGTGGCGTAAATAATGTCGAACCCAGCCACCCAAAAAAGGGTGAAAGCAGCGAGCCAGAGAACGGCGGCAGAATCAGCAATGCTCCCAGTAACGGCAATGAAACCACTTAGCGGCGCAAACGCCAGAGCAGTGCCTACACCAAAATGGGCCAGCGACGTGAAACGTTTCATATACGGATAGACTACAAAGACGATCAGCGGCACCGGTGACAAAGACAACGCAAACGGCGAAAGCATGAAGCAAGAGAAAAGATAGAGAGCTAGCCCCGCTGCCACAATTCCCCAGGCTTCGGCTAAATTCATAGTTTTGCGCGGCAACTCCCGATCCTCGGTCCGCGAATTCCGTGCGTCGATATTACGATCGATGATCCGGTTAAGACCCATTGCTGCCGTTCGAGCCCCGGTCCCCCCACCAAGAATCCACAGTGCGGTGCGTAGGTCGGGAAAAGCCCCCGCCGCGATCACCGCGCCTGCATACAGCAAGGGTAACGAAAACAGCGTGTGTTCAAACTTTACAAAGGAAACCCACGTATAGACGCGGGAGAAAGTAACTGTCATTGGGCAGAGCTTTGGGGGATCGTCGGAGTACTTTGAGGTTTACAGACCATGTCAATATTCGGCTAACGACTGTCAATATCAAGAACGATCTTGCCGAACTGCTCGGCAGTCTCCAAATGTTCAAGGGCGGCGCGTCCCTCAGCAAGCGGAAACACCTGGTCGGTAACCGGCACAATCTCACCTGACTCAATGACGGCAAGCATGGAGCGAAACTCTTCAGAATCACCCATTGTTGACCCCATGATCGACACTTGTCGCCAAAAAATCCGGCGCACATCAATCAGGATTTTCGGCCCTGACGTGGCACCGCAGGTGATGATGCGGCCGCCCTTGCGACATGCACGGATACTAGTATCAAATGTCGCTTCGCCAACATTGTCGATCACGACATCAGCCCCAACCCCCTCGGTACAAGCTCGGACCGCTGCAACCACATCGTCATGGTTATAGTCAACGGCATTTTCCGCACCGAACTCACGAGCTCGCTGACGTTTGGTCTCACTATGGCTGGTTACGATGGCACGGGCGCCGAGATGGCGGACGATCTGAAGGGCTGCAAGGCTAACCCCGCCACCAATACCGTGGATCAAAACCCACTCCCCTGCCTGCAAGCTCGCCTTAGACACGATCATGCGCCAGGCTGTCAACATGACGAGTGGAAACGCCGCCGCAGCGGGCCAAGACAGCGAAGCTGGTTTGGGGTAGCAGTTCTCGGCTGGGACCACGATCTGCTCGGCAAAAGTTCCGGGCACCATTTCGCCCAACAGTGAATAGCCAGTTTCGTCAGGAGAGCCGAGACCGGGATCAAGTACGACCTCATCACCAACAGACACACTGTTGACATCATCGGCTACTTCGCTCACCACTCCGGCGCCATCAGCCCCCAGTACATGGGGCATCGACACCTCTATCCCAGGAATCCCCGCAATTACAAAGAGGTCAAGGTGATTAAGTGCCGCAGCTCGAAGCTCGACCCGTACGCTACCCCTGGCCAGCTCGGGAGGAGGAACATCGAGCACTGCAACCTGGTCAAGCGCACCATGCTGTCGGATCGCTAAGGCTTTCATGCGGACCTCGTGCCCGGATTGACGCAAACAAGAGTAATAAGTGATGGGTGACTAAGTTTACTAACTTCCTACATAACCGCGGCGGGCGCGAACGTTAACGTGTTTTCGATCGACCTTCACTTGAATACGGTAAAACTTGTCCGGGTTCGCGTTATCAGCCCGTTCTGGTGGCGCATAACCAAGGACGTAGCGGAAAGCCGTATCGTGATCGATCCGCTCAAAGGCACCAAAGAAATTAGCCGAGTTGTGAAATGCTAGACCGCCCGTGCCACGCGACAATATCTCCAGGCCTGCTTCTTCGTCACGATAAGCAATCGACGAAATACCTGGGGTGAGATTGCTACGAAATCTGTCCGTTACATCGTCGAACGCACCAATCATCGTTCCCCGTGCTCCGATAGTGTAGAGCGTGTAGTTCATGCGGTTGAGGTGGCCAATTGCTCGTAGCAAGTAAGTATCAATCGTTTGAGCGTGTGGCTGGCGGAAAGCAACTGGATGTTCGGCAGCCATCGGTGCATCTACTCGCGCCTCCGCGGACGCTTGGTCGAGACGAGCATCGAGAATGTAGTAGTAAACACTACCGGGATTTTCTGAGATCCCGCCCGACACCATGATCATCGTCTTGGGGCCTGGAACATCAAACGTGCGACTAAGATGTTCGGCCAACGACGTCATCGAATTCAGTGTGTAAAGGATCTCGTCTTTGCGCTGACCAGCAAATACCTCCGCCAAATTGGCCCCCTGGCGGAGAATATTGGCCTCGTTGGCTACGTTCCCTTGCGCGTCGGAACCAATGCTTTCCCCGGCAACATTGAGGGCCGAAAGCTGATTCGAGTCGTCATACAGAAGCGTCAACAGGTCCTGCTTATTCTGCCTCTCACGCTCCTTAATCGATGGATCAGTTGCAAGTTGGTTAATGAGCCGCTTAAGACTATTGACGTCTCGGGTGAATTCCGGCCCCACGAGAAGCTTCCGGGTCGGGGTTAGCGTCGCTAATAGGAGACGGTCGTTTTCCTGAACGTGTTTATCCAAATAGTCGTTAAGAGCGTAGCGAACATTGTCCCAATCAGGTGGCGACGTATTAAATCCGTCGACAAACAAAACCATATAGCGCGGTAAAAGCGCCGCCTCCGCGAGCTCCGGTGGCATCTGGTCCTCTTTCGACACTGCACCGTTTTCCGTCGGCCGAACAGGGAGTGCTTTGCGGAATTTTTCAAGAGCAAAAAAGCTGAGGTCAACGGGCCGGCCTTCTTCAAGGATCTCGAAATCGTCGATAGTCAGGTCGGGAACAAATCGACCTTTCTTGTCAAATACCGTAACGTCGACGAGAACACGTTTGACGGCGGCTTCGAACTGCGGAGGGACGTCTTTCTGTTGCGAAATGGCGCCAGTAAACACAAGCACTGCACCCGCAGCAATAGCCACGCTGATGACTAATGAGGATGTGCGAGCATTGTCCATTCCCTGTCATCATAGGGAGAGACAACTTGTGTCTCAAGACCAGGGAGGGGTGCTCACATGACTTGTGTGTCTGAGGAGACACCTACTGAATTCGAATCCCCCAGGTCTCGACGATTGAACCCGTGACGCGCGCCAGTAAAGCCTGTGCATTTCGGTAGTCGATCATGGCACGAAGCTCTTGTGCTTCTGCACGCCTCAACTCGTCCTGAAACGCCAACACCTCGAAGTTCGTTGACATCCCGACATCGAAGCGATCCTGTTCGATTGTCAGTTGTTGTTTTGCCAATTCGAGCGTTTTTGCCATCGAGGTCACAAGTTCACCGGCTGCAGAGACAGCACGCACTGCTTGTCGGACCTCAAGAATCGCTTGTTGTTCTGTACGCTCCAGCTCAGTCCGCGCCTTGTCTTCGTTAAGTGTCGCCTGCGCGTAATTTCCTCTTGCAGTGCTATTGCCAATCGGCATGCTGAAGTTAAATCCAACTCTCCAAGTGCTAAAACCAAACCCGTACAAAGCACTGAGAGCATCGCCATAACCACCGGGAAGAATTTCGATAATCTTTTGACCGGGGAAGGGTTCGCGGACAATCGTATCGCCACCGATACCAACGAACGTAACCCCACCGACCACATCGAGTGCTGGCAACATTGAGTTTCGTGTGACGTTAACCTCAACTTGTCTGGCGGCAATTTGGGCCCGCGCAGTGGCGATTTCGGGCCGATTGGCAAGTGCCGACTGGATCTCTTCATCAATGTCAGCTTGGCGTGGTGTGATCTCCGGTGCATCAGTAAGGTCAATCACAGTTTCCCAGCCACCCGGCAAAGACTCAGCTTTGAGTAACACCTTTAGGTTGTCGGTAGCGTCCTCAAGCCCGTTTCGTGCGATGATCAGTTCGTTGCGACGTTGCGCCACGGCAACTTCTGCCTGAGTCTCTTCAATCGGGGCCAGCATGCCTACCTCAACTTGTACCTGTGTTCGTCCAAGCTGTTCCTGCGCAAGCTGCAGCGATCGTTGGGAGACTTCCAAGTTGCGGTGTGCGAACACCAGTTCCCAATAGGTTTGCACGACACTGAACAAGATAGTTTCCACCTGGGTGCGGAACACGTGGTCACTAACCTCTGCGTTGCGCTTCGCTAAAAGTAGCTGCGCACCGCTCGCTTCCTTTCCACGACCGCGCAACAGCGGCTGAGCGAAAGCAAACCCTAGGGTGTTATTCCACGACGGATTCAGGTTCGTAAATGTACTGTTGCTGGTGCTACGACCAATGTTGTAGCCAAATTGGTAGTTGAACCCAAAATCAAACTGATGGGTAAAACGAACCTGCGTATTGAAACCCTGGCTTTCGCTAACAGGAGCACCAGCGAGCGCTGTCGTCGACGGACTCTCCGATGACGAAAACCCAACGCCTCCAACCGGCGGAGCTGTTTGACCAAAACCACCAGCGACAGTTCCAACAACTGCCGGCGTACCAGGGGTGCCAACACCAACGACCGGATCAAATAAACCTTCCGCCGTAATTATGCTCTGATGAGCAATGTCACGGTCATAGTCAATAAACGCTATATCTAGGTTTTGTCGGAGAGCCAATTTCACCGCATCATCAAGGCTAAGTTGAAGCTTGGGGAATTGTTGCTGTCCTTGCTGCGCCGCGGGTGACGCCAAACCAACAGCCGGAACAACTATGAAACCAATCGCTGCTGCCACAAGAATCAGTGGATAAAAACTGACTAGAAATTGTCGCATACGCATGTGCCGCTCTTTCTTTTGACCAGTCAAAGACATGCTGGGGCCCAATGACTTCAGGGGAGGAACGGCCTCACGGCCGGGAGGGCCAATTCTTGATTACAGTACCACCACGTCGAGTCCAAGTCAGGACGGATGAATCGCCCCAAAACCTTGTGTCTGCATGTATACGAGCCTATTCTAATTCTACGAGCTGACGTCTTGCCCGTCTCGTTTCAGAAGATCTTGGAAACGATGTGACCACCGCAACGGCCATGCAGTACCACAGCGCCTTGCTGAAGCTTCAGTAACTCACATTTAAGCTTAACGTGGGGGAATGACACAGGAATGCGCGACCGTACGGGGGTATTGCTCATCGCAGGAGCCGTTCTGATTCTTGATCAAATTACCAAGTTTATGGTGAGCGCCTGGATTCCCTTCCAGATCCGTATCGACTTAATCGACAACTTTCTTGCGCTAACACATGTAAGGAACACAGGGGCTGCCTTCGGTTTGCTTGCGGATGCACCGGTGGCTCCCGTTCGGGCGGGACTGATTGGTGTGTCAGTGTTGGCTATCGGTTTAATTTGGACCTACGCTCGCCAGAGTTGGCACGAACCCCGGGTCATGGCTACATTCGGCCTCATTCTCGGTGGTGCGTTGGGTAACCTAATCGACCGGCTACGTCTCCACTATGTCGTCGACTTCATTGACGTGCACTGGGGGCGTTACCATTGGCCATCCTTTAACGTCGCCGATATGGCAATTACCGTTGGCGCGATATCCTTGTTCATCGTCATGGCTCAACAAGGCGAAGTCGAAAAAGCTTCGCTCACGATGAGCGAAACGCCCAGTGAAGAATGCGACAACTTATCGGCAGACAATAATCCCGTGGAGAAAACGGCTGCCGATGACATGGCTCCGTTGAATTAGCAGAAACAATCCGAGGCTAGTCAATGTTTCCTACCCTGTTTGAATTACCGATCCCGGTCTTAGGGCCGATCACTATCCACACGTATGGTGTACTACTTGTCTTCTCGTTCCTCATAGCCATCTTGGTGGCACGACGATTAGCACAACGGGAAGAGATTGATGGGGACGTGATCGTCGACATGGGTGTCTACATCATTCTCGCCGCGCTAGTTGGGGCGAAGATCCTCTTGTTAGTGGTTGACTGGGAAGTCTATTCGAGACAGTTCCGAGCACTTGTAATAGAAGGTGGAGGCGCAGTAGGTCAAGCCCTCGGCTTCCTCGGCTCAACTAGTGCGTACATTGGCGCCCTCGCACAGATGGGCATGAGCTTGCTGCAGGCAGGAGGCGTTTTCTACGGTGGTTTCGCCGCCGCCATTTTGGCTACTTTTTGGTATACCCGTCGCTACCAGCTAGTCGTATGGAAAGTTGCCGACATCAGCGCACCTGCTGTGGCGATCGGCCATGGTATTGGTCGTCTGGGCTGTTTCGCAGCCGGCTGTTGCTACGGAATTGCTACGGACCTGCCATGGGGTGTCACTTTCACGGACACGTACAGCGGTTCTCTGGTTGGCGTACCTTTGAACATCCCACTCCACCCGACGCAGCTGTACGAAGCTACTACAAACCTTCTGCTCGGAGGCTTCTTAATTTGGATGCTCCGTCGCAAGCAATACGACGGACAGATCTTCTGGTCATACGTGCTCGCCTACGCCACGGCCCGCTTCTTCCATGAATTCTTGCGGGCTGACCCACGGGGCTTTTTATTCGGCGGGGCACTATCGACCTCCCAATTCATTGCCATCGTGGGGGTCACTATCGCCCTCGGCATGCTGGCCCGTTTGAAGGGTAAACACGAGCCAATGGATCCGGCCGAGAGCACGTCCTGATCGCTGAGCGACAATCGATGCAGCCAAAGCTGCCGAACAATGGTCCCAACCACCGAGTGACCGTACCGGACCACCTCACCCATCAGCGTATTGATCGTGTCCTTGCCGCTCTGTTGCCGGATCTCTCCCGTTCCGAGATTCAGCGCCTCATTGCTAACGGCTATGTCGCTATCGACACAGTGCCGGCAGCAAAACCGAGTTTGTCAGTCGAAGAGGGCCAACAAATCACCGTTTTGCTGCCTAGAAAGACCCCTTCTGATGAGCCTCGGCCACAAGCTCTCGACCTTGACGTCATCTATGAAGACGATGATCTCGCCGTCATCAACAAGCCTGCAGGGCTCGTGGTACACAGGGGCGCGGGACGACACAAAGAAACGTTGGTCAATGGCTTACTACACCGCTATGGGAAAACTCTTTCACAGTGCGGTGGCAGCGATCGCCCAGGGATAGTGCATCGTCTCGACAAGGGAACCTCTGGCATCATGGCTTTGGCGAGGAATGATAAGGCCCACGCCGCACTCGCACACCAGTTCGCCGCTCGAACGGTCAAAAAACAATATGCCGCAGTGGTTTATGGTTGCCCACGAGCATCATCTGGGGACATCGATTTGGCCATTGGCCGTGACCGGAACAATCGAACAAAGATTTCATCGAACACCGACCGGCCGCGCGATGCTTTCACTCGATGGGAGTTCGTCGAAGACCTGGGCGGTTTTGCGTTGCTCAACGTTTGGCCTAAAACCGGCCGCATGCACCAGGTGCGGGCCCATCTCGAGGAGATACATCACCCTTGCGTGGGCGACCTGAAGTACGTTGGAGCACAGTGGAAAAGTGTGCCTGACGGCCAGGCAAGACGCGCCATTCGTGACTTCCCCAGGCCGGGGCTCCATTCCTCCCGCTTGCACCTCGACCATCCCATCAGTGGCGTGCGGCTAGAATTTATCGCACCACTACCATCGGACCTCGAAGAGCTGCTCCGCACGCTGCGACGTGCCCGGGACGAACCGTGATATTCTCGCTGGACTAGACGGCGATTCTAGGGTCGCAGCCCGCGCCGGCTTGTTATCGGACGGTTCTGAAGATCTCAGGGGAGGCAATGGCTAAAGTCACAACCGCTGATCTGCGCAACGTCGCTGTGGTAGGTCACGGAGACACCGGGAAAACAACGATTGTTTCAGCGTGCCTGTACACCACGGGCGCCGTCAATCGAATGGGGCTCGTAGATCAAGGTACCGCGACGACCGACTACGATCCTGAAGAGGTTGAACGACAGATTTCAATCCAGGCAGCACTTGCCCATTGCAACTTCGAGGGCAAACACGTCACCTTTATCGACACACCTGGCTACAGTGTGTTTCGACCGGACACGAAGGCTTCCGTCCGTGTAGCGGACAGCTTCGCGCTTTTAGTCGACGCTGTCTCCGGCCCTCAGGTAATGAGCGACAAGTCTTGGCAGTACTCGCGCGAATACAACACGCCGGGGTTCATCGTCATCAACCGCCTGGATCGTGAGAACTCCTCCTACCAACGCACCCTTGAAGCCATACAGGCACGCTTCGGGCGCGAAGCGGTAGCTCTACAAATTCCCATCGGGAAGGAGCACGATTTCAGTGGCATCGTTGACCTCGTTGAGATGAAAGCTTTTAGCTACAAACGTGGTGGTGACGGGAGAGCCTCGGCCGAAGACATTCCTGAGGAACTGCAGGCTACCGCTGAGAGCCAGCGTGAAGCGCTAGTCGAGATGGTCGCCGAAGGTGACGAAACCCTTATGGAAGTTTTCTTCGAAGAAGGCGACTTGACCCCTGAGCAACTCGCAACGGGCATCCGTGCTGCGGTGCGCGAGCGTTTGCTGTTTCCGGTTCTTTGTACGTCAGCATTACACGGCATAGGCACCGACCGGGTGCTCGCGGCAACCGCTAACTATCTTCCCTCCCCCGATGAGCGCGCCAACTTTACCGGGGTAAATCCCAAGGATAAAGAAGAGGTCTCGTGGCCGATTGACTCAGAAGGCCCGTTTGCAGCGTTGGTCTTCAAGACGGTGGCCGACCCCTATGCGGGCCGCATCTCATTAATGAAGGTGTTCTCGGGTTCGGCCAGCGCCGATGCGCCAATGCTCAACCCGGGCACCAACACCACTGAAAAGCTTTCGAACTTGGCACTTGTTCAAGGCAAGCAATATAAACCCACACAGGGTGTCGTTGCCGGGCAGCTGTGCGCCGTGGCCAAGCTCAGAGATATCCACACCAGCGATACGCTCTGCGACAAATCTCAACCGATAATTATCGATCCTGTTCAATTTCCTAAGGCGGCAATATCGTTCGCGGTTGCACCTCAAACTCAGGCGGATGAAGAAAAAATCAGTGAGGCGCTCGCACGTCTCTGCGAGGAAGACGCAACGATCGTCGTCGACCGCGACCCGCAGACCCACGAGTTACTCGTTTCCGGGCTCGGCCAACTCCACGTAGAAGTGACCGTGGCAAAGCTCGAGAAACGTTTCGGCGTGAAAACGACATTGAAACCACCCACTGTTCCCTATCGGGAGACAATTCGTGGAACAGCCCGGGCAGAAGGACGGCACAAGAAGCAGAGCGGCGGCCGCGGCCAATTCGGCGTCTGTGTAATCGAACTGTCCCCGAATAACGCTGGCGAAGGCTTCGAGTTCGAGGACAAGATCTTCGGCGGTTCTATCCCACAGCAGTTCAGGCCCGCGGTTCAGAAGGGTGTCGTGGAGGCCGCTGCGCGGGGGGTACTCTGTGGCTTTCCGGTCGAAGATTTTAAGTGTGCCTTGCTCGACGGCAAGTTCCACGCCGTCGACTCTTCCGAGATCGCCTTCAAGATCGCCGGGTCGATGGCTTTCAAAGAAGCCGCTTTACAGGCTCAGCCGACGTTGATGGAACCGCTGATGGACATTGAGATCAGCATTCCCGATGAAGCGATGGGCGATGTAATGGGGGACCTCAATAGCCGCCGTGGGCGTGTCCAGGGGATGGAACCGGCTGGTGGTGACCAACAAATGATCAAGGCACAGGTTCCACTCGCTGAAGTGCTTACTTATGCTCCCGATTTAAACTCGCTCACCGGCGGCCGAGGCACGTACACGATGGAATTCTCACACTATGACGAGGTGCCAGCACACCTCTCACAAAAGATCATCGACGATATCAAAGCCAAGCGCGAGGCAGACACGGGGTGACAATAGAGGCCAGCGAATTGAGATGAGTCAATCGCACCGCACCTTAGCAGTAAGTGCCCGAGAGAAGCACGACGCTATAAAAAAACATCGGCGATTTCTCACCGGTTATCGTGGAAAAGGGGCCCGTTCAATTAGGGGCGAGGAAACCTCCCGGCTTTGGCCCACGTCTGCAACCATCATAATCGGCATGTTGATCGAGGT
>Ga0187827_10000513_pt1 | contig 60651 bp, 52 predicted proteins | sample ETNtaG_39_FD_167969 | JGI IMG/M metagenome (GOLD analysis project Ga0187827, IMG submission 167969) | Marine microbial and viral communities from oxygen minimum zone, Eastern Pacific Ocean - ETNP2014_SV_150_PacBio MetaG (Illumina Assembly) | ecosystem: Environmental > Aquatic > Marine > Hypoxic... | reverse complement strand
GCTTTTAAATATTATCTCCGGTACTTGGGTTATCATGGGCGCTAGAAGAATAACTCTGGGAATTTATAACACATACGACCCTCTTAAAATGCGTGAACCACACCGTCGAGCAATAGCCAGGGCAGGGGCATTATGCGCCGCATATGAGATTAACCTCGCAATATTCGGTTTTCCTTTACCGGCGGAACTGTCAACTCCCCTGGAAATGGCCGATTTCGTGGCAAAGAGCACGACTATAGGCCAGGAAGGAAAATACCTTCTTGAGATCGCTGGTGAGGGAAAGGTGCAAATATTCGATTACGTCTCAAAAGGATTTCCACCTCAGTTGGGTATTTCCATAGCCACTACGTGCAAGCCCGAAACAGGGAAGAGCATTACACCCGGAGAGGTCATGGATATATTACGTTACAAGAAAGGGATTCTTCTGGTCCTGGGATTGGGACCCAGGGGATTGACAAATGATATCAAGAAAATTTGCGCATATCATCTAGATATTACCGGTATCGGTTATTCACTGGAAACCTGCACCGCCATGGGCGCAATCATCGGGTACTTACATGCTCTGCGGGCTTGATTCTATCCTCTCTTGAAAAACCAAGTCCCGATATAGAATTGGAGATTCTATTAGGCGACAGTGAAACACGTTTCACTGTCGCCTATTGGCCTGGGTTGAAAGTATGGCGAGCCAGTATGGGTCACCTTCACCTGGCAAGCCTAGCAGTACCCTTCGAGTTGAATGCCTTGAAAAAGACCAGTGCTTCGGCATATGCTATAGATTCCATTGCCTCGATGGTGTCTTCATCCACACTGTATATCTCGTCGAAGAATTGTTTTATTGCGAACTTCCCGAATTTTCCAAAAATCAATTCTTGAGCAAGCCCGGGGGCCTTTTCCTGATAAGTCTCAATAACCCAGGTTCGCATCCTTTTAAAGAGATCCGGTTGATAAATCTTGAAAATATCGAATACCAGATTTTGCCAAAAAGTCCCAACGTTTCCCTTTATAATGTCCCCTTTGGGAAATTTAGTGCTGATGAGTTCCCGCGGGGTGCCGGTTATTCCATGCTGCGCTATGCGGACATTCAGGTTCATATCTCGTAGTGCTTTTGCGACGGCGGTTGTCTGCGGAATATCAATTGAAACCTGGTCCACGAGATTGCCCAAGGCATCATATGTATTCCCATGTGCACTGCCATTTGCTATGGCCAGAACTTGTGGGTAGACACCATTCTGGTTCAGTGCAGAGATGAATGTCACCGCCTCTTCCGGTTTCGTTAATACCCTACCATCAGTGCCTTCCTTCCCGATCTCCCCCACCTCCACTTCAAGCCCGTAATCCCCATTGGGCATTTTCGCCTCTATATGTTTAGCGATCTCAGTTGTAGCATCGATGTTTAAAGCCAGTTCCTCGCGAAGATTCCCCCCCTTGAAATCGAATAGATGGGAAGCATCTATGGCAAAGGAAGTATATCCAGTTTCAATCTGGTTATCGATAAGTTTTTTTGTAGATTCCAATTCCTCGAGGGTGCCTTCTTTAATGGTTATATGATCCGCATGTAATACCCAGGCATCGAAACCTATGTCGTTTGCTGCTTCCATAGTATTCTTAGCGAAGTCTCCGGGCAGAAGGCCGGTGTAACCTCCTTTTAGGTTTGATTCAGACCTTGCAAGCTCGAAGATCACCGCCGAATCCATAAACTTCGCCGCTCTGAAAATTCCCCTAACAACCCCAGCTGTCACTCTCGTATTTACCGCCATGATAATCGTATTTCGATCCCTTACTCTATCAAACAGGATCTTGCCAGACATTGGTTTATAATGGTTCATTCTGTTCACCCTTCTTCCTAAATTTGGCTTTAACTATGTGCATTATTTAGTACAATATTGATAATTTGTTCAAATGTTCTCACGATTCAATCTCTCTATCAACTCGATCTCCTTTTTGCCACCGATATATATCGGAACCCTGTCAGCAACGGACGAGGGGCGTACATCGAGAATATTGCCTAGGCCCGTACTTGCGGCGCCTCCGGCCTTGGTTACTATGAATCCCATAGGATTAGCCTCGAAAAGCAGGCGAAGCTTACCACTCTCCCGCCCTTTGAAGCCGGGGTAGGTGAATATGCCACCATTACATAATAATTGATGGACATCTGCAACAAAACAACCACTGTATCTCAGCTTGTAACCGTCATCTTCAAGCATTTCGATATATTTTTTATGAATGGGTAGGTAATCCCTTCTAAGGGCACCAGGTGCATATATTTTTCCATTGGGAATTCTGATGTTTTCTCGCTGTAAAAAGTATTTGCCTCTCTTGTTCATTGCGAATTCGTGCACTCCCTTCCCCGCAGTATATACGAGAATATTTAGAGGGCCGTAAAGAATGTACATTGCTGCCTCCATTTTTTTTCCTTGTGACAGAACGTCGTGATGTTTGAATATGCCCACGATGGTACCCACAGTAAGATTAGTACCAATCAAAGAAGAACCATCCACGGGATCCAGTGTAACATTATATGGATCATCCTCGTCCTTGTACACCAGGATGTTCTGCTGTTCTTCCGAGGCAACCGTTTTCACGGTATCGAGATCGTCCCCCAATCGTTTAACAAGAAGCTGGTCGGCCCACTTATCCAATGCGACCTGTCTTTCACCGTAAATGTTCTTGGTATCCGTCATTCCCTGTTTGCCCATAAATGCGTCCCGGATCTTTCTGGAACACTCTGCCACCGTCAATATCAGTTCGGCTAGGTCGTCAGGGGTATCCTTCAGATGGGTTTCGAGGTCCATATCGCTTTCCTCCTCGGTTGAATTTAACTGAAATTAGCATGTATAGAGCGCATTATATTTAATTAAATTTTTCTTTTATCTTCGAATGGAGTTGTAATGGGAGAGGAATTTCGTTATTATGTCGTTTGACACGTATTTAGAAAATTGTCCTTTCTAATCCAATTTTTCTTGCTTTGTCAACTCCTTTCTGGCCGGGGATATTATGAATGATGATGATTAATTAATATCGACATTAGAGATAATGAAGAGCGATGGTGAATCTCATAGGAATTCGTGAGATAATAATCGAACGTATTAGAGATTAGAAAAAAATAGATTTTACTTTCATGCTATTACATATTGATTTTATTAATTCGATAAATCTACTGGCTCCCTTTTTTTCCGATCTTACTATTTAAAACTTACTTTCACTTACCCCCAAATATTTCGTTTATATAGCACTGAGAACTTACTGTAAACATAAGAAAAATATCAGGAGGTAACAAACATGGATGACGAGTTGAATTCGTGGAAAGAGGTCTATCGTGCATACGGCTGCCCCGTTAGTTACGAGGAAAATAGAGAGATGTAGGATCGGTAATTTCGGAGGTGAAACATTGGTTGAAATTATTAATGAAAAAGGTAATTGGGTCATCTACAAGGATAACGAGAGATATCCGTATTCCTTGAGTACTGTCATATCGATCTGGAATTGATGATTACCCCTTTTTCAATATTCATCGAAATCGGTCCCATGAGGGATTTCATTTACAACTTGGAGTAAATTCAACATGCATGTCGGATCTTTGATTTGGTGAATTTCCACTCTTATATCAATTTAATGATGCATAGATTATATTGCTGCAAACAACCGCAGAAAAAAATAGGAATTTATAATTTTCCTACATAAAATATTTATTCTGGAGCGCGGGGGGTCCACGTGGATCATCATTGATCTGATCTTGATAGTATCCCATGGACTTGATATAATTGACCTTCGAAATTAGTAAATTCGTCATATTCCTATTCAACATGAGCTTGCTCATAAAAACACCTCTCTAGGATGAAAAAATAATAACTTATTCATGTTCGTCTTACGATTGATATTAATTTCATCCATATATATAACTTGCCCTCGATTCACACGTAAAGTATATTAGTTGACACGATTATCTAGATATAATCTTAGAACCTGGGTATAACTCCAATTTAATCTAAATTGAGAACAAAAGTAAAATAGTAGAACATGAAAGAAACGTATTGAAGAAATTCAGTCCCTGTACAATCTTAACAATTCGTCTATATCATCATCTTTTTTCTTCGGTTTTTTCTTAATCTGTTTTTTTATCACATCTCTGTACACTGCAAAGATAATACCTATAAAGCATAGGGCCAGGAGACTTCCAACCATCAGAATTATACCAAGAATTTGGTTGCCAGAAATTATTACAAAGAAACCAAGGAGTAAAGATATTAGAAATAGAATTGAAAATGCTATCATCAAATAAACCGCGGAGCGGAGTTTACCTTCTTCCAGATCTTCATCAAACCATACCATATATATTACCCATCTCACATATTATATCATAATTACACCGTTCATAAGATTACCATTGTTTTAAATGTTACGGTAATTTCGATCATATTTCAAGAGGAAAGAAATTTATCTTTCTTCCCAGTTCTGCCCGATATGAGGATGATACTTGAGAAATTACTGGAAGGCAGCATATCTCTCGATGAATGTGAAGAGATGATTCGGAACCGGATTTTAAAAGTGGCTGACTTTGCAAAAATTGACCTGAACAGGGAAACACGTACAGGTATCCCGGAAGTTATTCTTTGCTCCGGGAAATCGGACCAACAGATCATAGATATAGCCTCCTGCATGCTTGAGGACAACAGAAAGGTAATTCTCTCGAGGGTCCCCCCTCCATTAATGAATTCGTTCACCCACCTTCCCTGCCGTATCAGGAAACATCCCGAAGCCAGGCTGATGGTTTTGTCCCCCAAAGACTATGTAGATAGGATCACCAGTGAAATTAACTCACCTACATTAGCCGTTGTCAGTGCCGGTACTGCAGACGTTACTGTAGCAACCGAGGCCAAGGTATGTGCAGAAGAGTTGGGTTGTGATGTATTCACTTCCTTCGACGTGGGTGTTGCCGGGATCCATCGTTTATTACCGGTAATAAAACGATTGCATGAAAATAGGATCAAAGTGGTTATTGTGGCGGCCGGAAGGGAGGGTGCCCTTCCTTCGGTGATCGCCGGATTGATAGATGGCATTGTTATTGGGCTCCCGGTATCAAGCGGTTACGGTTACGGTGGTGAGGGGAAGGCTGCACTGATGGGTATGCTCCAATCATGCACACCCCTTCTGGTGGTGAACATCGATGCTGGGATAATCGCAGGTATGATGGGGGCAAAAATAGCGAAGCTGATGGCTCTACGTTGATATTAGTCGTTCATTATATTGGCGTCATGGAACCGAAATCTAAATAATCGGATAGCATATTACCAATTAACACAGTCATAAATATCGAAGTACTAATGACATAACATGGATCCGTGGTCATATGGAAAACCAGGAAAATGAGAATAAATCACTTGAGAACAAGCTTTCCAATTCTGAAAAAAAGTTAAGGAAATTGTATGATAAACGTGATGCCCTGAACGAGGAAGCAATGTTCCTGAGAAACGAAAGAAATTCGTTAAATGACAGACGAAGAGCGGTTGTCAGTTCGGTCCGCAAATTGAAGGATACGCGAAGTGCGGAAATGGATGATCTGAAGAAAAGAAGGGATGAAGCGGTGTTGTCACATCGTATCCAGAGAGATAAATTGCATGCCATGGTGCAGGTTCATAAGCGGAAGAGAGAGGGACATACCAGATCGATGAAGTCGTCCCGAGACGATCACGAGGGAAGAAATTCGAGGGATAAAAACAGGGATCCACTGACTGAAATTAACATCCTGAACATGGAAATCCAGGCACTTTCAATGCAGTACGAAACTACTGCGCTCAGCCAGAAAAGAGAACTGGAGACCATGGACCGTATAAAGGACTTAAAAAGACAGATCGAAGAGTTGGAAAGGGAACTTCCAGGGCATCAGCGAAAGCAGATGGAGCACGAGAAACAAATAATTCAACGAGAAAGCGTTCGTGAAGAACACGAGTTTGCCCACAGCAACGTAATGCAGCTCTCACAGAAGGCCCAATTCTTTCATGATCTCTACGTCAAGGAGAATGGTAAATTCAAGGATAAAATGGATGGTATATATAAAAAATACCAGGATGAGATCGACCAGAAAGAGAAAGAATTGACACATCTCTCGAGAGAGGCGGACCGGCGGCATAAAGAGTTTATGGATAAGAAAGAACGAGCAGACAAATTTCATAAACGAGCCATGGCACACAGAGGAGACGTTCTTCTTCTCCGGGAAGAACGGGACGCTATAGAGCAAAAGATGAAGGCGATGATCGATGAACAGAACAAATTGGTGAGTGACGCTTTGGATGGTGATGAAAAACAGGAGGAAGCGGCAAACAAAGCCCTTGAATTTCTAAAGAAGGGCGGAAAGATATCTCTTTGAAAATATGCAAATTGTATAAATCCGAATTTTCTCTCGTTATCCCTTTTTATTCCCGGGTTCGAAACACAGCAAAGGGCCAACAATATGGATGTGCCAAAATGCGAATGGTTGAATACGAATATCAAGACGGCGTTGCAGTGCTAAAGCTAAATAACGGAATTACCAATCCAATAAATCTGGCTCTCGTCCATGAACTTTCCAACTCAATCAGTAATGTAAAAGAGAATTCAAATATTCATTCTCTCGTCCTTTCAGGTTCGAACGAGAAGTTCTTTTCTCTGGGTTTCAACATACCGGAGCTCTTTAAGCTGGATTGGGAAGGTTTCAGAGAGTTTTATCGGGGATACAATCGTTTATGTTTAGACCTTTACACAATGCCGAAACCCACCATTGCAGCCATTCGCGGACACGCCATCGCAGGGGGATGCATTTTAACGATCTGTTGCGATCATCGTTTCATCTCGGAAGGACGGAAATTGATGGGTCTCAACGAGATCAAACTGGGAGTACCCATACCATATCCCGGTGACCGTATCCTCTATCAATTGATCGGGGACCGCCATGCCTATGAGATGATAAGTACCGGGGAGTTCTATCAATCACAAGATCTTTATCGAATGGGATTGGTTGATGAAATTGTTCCCCAAGAGCAATTATTGGCAAGATCGATTGAGAAAGTACGATCTGTTGGGATCATGTCGGAGAATGCCTATCGATTAATAAATGAGAATCGAACAGGCCCGGTGGCAGAACAGGTAAGTAGACATCTCCAAAAGCAAGAGGAAAGGTTCCTGAATTGCTGGTTTCTTCCTTCCACAAGGGAGAACTTGAAAGAGGCCATGAAGAAGTTCTGAGATCCCGAGGAATAAAATGTGCTTCACCGTGACCATAAGCAAGGAGATAGATTATCTCCAGAAACGATTTGATGCAGCATTTGCCGATCCTGGGCTGTTTGAACCAATGTATTATGCCTCCGCTTTCACACTCCCTCGAATGCCGGTCATAACAAATGATGATATTTCTGAAATAAGGATGCTCACCTGGGGGCTTGTACCGTCATGGATAAAGGATGAAAGGTCTGCAGATAATATACGTTTCAAGACCTTTAATGCCCGAGCCGAGACCCTGCATGAAAAACCATCATTTAGACATTCGATACGAGAAAAGCGATGCCTCGTGCTGGTGGACGGTTTTTTCGAATGGAGGGAGTTCGCAAGAAAAAAATATCCATATTATATAAGATTTAAAGATCGGAAGGCTTTCGCGCTCGCAGGAATCTGGGATAAGTGGGAGAACGGAAAGAGTATTATTGAAACCTTCTCGATAATAACCACCAGAGCGAATGCCTTGATGGAAAAAATACATAACACGAAAAAGAGGATGCCGGTAATATTAAAAGAAGAGCACGAAAAAAGATGGCTTTCGGACGATCTGAATTCGGATGAGTTAAATTCCTTACTTGACCCATACGACGATAAAAATATGGAAGCTTATACCATTTCAAAGCTAATAACCCGTAGTGGCGCGGAAAAAAATGTTTCCAGGGTAATAGAAAAATTCGAATACCCAGAATTACAGATTAAACAGTCAATATTATTCTAAGCGTTCCTGTTTAGCACCTTCTTCTTCACGTAGGGGAGGGCACCACCAGCTTTCAGCATCTCGATCTCTTTATCCGAAACGTCGAGTATTACGGGAATCTCCGTATTTTTCGATTTATTCCGTAGTACGAGCTGATTGGTCCCACCCATTAAATTATCAAGACCACCCAGATTCAGTTCATCGCCCCCTTCGATTCCATCATAATCCGATGATTCTGTAAATTCAAGTGGAAGCATCCCCCATTGTATGAGGTTATCCCTGTGAATTCTAGCAACGGATTTAGCGATCACACCGGCAAGACCCAGCCACATGGGAGCAATGGCAGCATGCTCCCTGGATGAGCCCTGGCCGTAGTTTTCACCACCCACTATGAAGAAGACCCTACGTTTGTGGTCCGGATTCATCTCCACAGCTCTTTTTACGAAGGTTTCATCAACAGGATTGAACACGAATTCAGCTATGGCAGGTATATTGGATCGTAGTGGCAGTACCTTTGTACCAGCCATCATTATATCGTCAGTGGTGATATCGTCACCAGTCCTTAAGAGTACCGGGCCGTGGATTTTGGAGGGTAAAGGTTCGTTAACTGGACAGTCCTTGATGTTCGGGCCTTTTATTACTTTGACATTATCTCTAAGGGATGCATCCACGGGGTAGATAAACATATTCTTCGCCGTAATAAACTTCTCAGGTTCGTCGAATATATCCGGGTGGATATCGTTTTCAGACAAAGGATCTACTAACTTGCCGCGAACCGCAAAGAGCGCTGCGGAGGGTGCCGACAGAAGAAAACTTCCAGCGCTCTTCTCCCCTGAGCGCCCAAAAAAGTTACGGTTAAAACTTCGTACTGAGATACCGTTTGTTGGTGGGCATTGCCCCATCCCGATACATGGTCCGCAGGTAGCTTCCAGCAATCTCGCCCCAGCATCAACGATATGCTCGAGAAGGTTCTCCTTTGCCATCTGAGCGAGTACGTTCTTTGATCCGGGTGAAACGGTCATGCCAACGTGGGAGGCAATTGTCTGGCCTTTGAGTATACTTGAAACAGTGGCAAGGGCAAGGTACGAAGCATTCGTGCAGGATCCCACTGATGCTTGATCGATCTCGAGCTCGCGCTGATACAGTCGCGATACGTGTTCTCTTACTGCTACGTGGACGTTTGCCGGTAGTTTTGCTAATATCTCTTCTATGGGTTTCCTTTCCACCAGATCACGAATTTTTACGACGTTTCCAGGACTATGCGGAAGTGCTACCATGGGCTCGAGTTCTGAAAGGTCCATCTCGATTATCTCATCGTAAACAGCATCGTCGTCCGGGATCAAAGGCTGGTATTCTTCCGGGCGGCCCTGTGCACTCAGGAAATGCCTGGTTTGGTGGTCAGAAGGGAATATTGAAGTGGTGGCACCTAGCTCCGCACCCATGTTTGTTATGGTGGCTCGCTCGGGGACCGTGAGCTTTTCTATTCCGGGGCCGCTGTATTCGAAAACCCTTTTAAGACCCCCTTTCACCCCAAGCCTTCTCAGCATCTCCAGTATCACGTCCATGGCAGTCACCCATGGCCTTCGAAGTGCACCGGTGAGGTGAACCTTAACAACCTTTGGATATTTCAACTCGAATGGCTCTCCAGCCATGGAAGTTGCGATCACTAGGCCGCCCACGCCAATGGCCATGGCTCCCACGCCACCGCCGGTGGTGGTGTGAGAATCCGATCCCAAAAATATCATTCCCGGTCTGGCGAAATTCTCGAGATTGACCTGATGCAAAATGCCGTTTCCCGGACGGCTCAGTATCGCCCCTTTCTTTGCGGCGATAGTACGAAGGAACTGGTGGTCGTCATAGTTCCGAAAATCAGCCTGGAGGGTGTTGTGATCGATGTAAGAAACCACCAGCGGCATCTTGACCTCGGGTAGGTCAATAGCCTCGAATTCCAGCCATGCCATTGTCCCGGTGGCATCCTGTGTTATGCACTCGTCAACCTTCACGAAGATAGGATCGCCAGGAGAATAACTTTCCGTCTTTCTACCAGATACATCATGAGCTTCAAGTATCTTTTGCGTAAGAGTCAGACCCATATCTCGCACCCCCTAGTCGATCCCCATTTTTACATTCAATCTCTTCACCACCTCGTCGATGAACTCTTCGGTTAAGACCTTCCTATTGTTTGGGTGGGGTGCAGCAACTAACATTAAATCTCCGGTCATGATGCCTTCTTCGATGCTTTCCCTTGCCGCCTCTTCGAGCATCTCTGCGAAACTGACCACATCTGGAGTGCCGTCCAGCTCGCCTCTTTTCTTCAAACAACCGGTCCAGGCGAATATGAGAGCCATGGAGTTCGTTGAAGTCTTTTCCCCCTCCAGATGCTTGTAATAATGCTTCTGGACGGTCCCATGGGCCGCCTCGTATTCAAAATACCCGTGCGGCGATACAAGCACCGACGTCATCATTGCTAGGCTTCCGTAGGACGAAGCGAGCATGTCTGACATTACGTCGCCATCATAATTCTTCAATGCCCAGAGCATTCCGCCCTCGGATTTCATTATTCTTGCCACTGCATCGTCGATGAGGGTGAAAAAATATGTGAGCCCAGCTTCTACGTACTTCTCTTTCCAGTTCGTCTCAAACTCCTCCTCGAATATATCCCTGAAGGTCACATCATAGATTTTCGATATTGTATCCTTGGTACTGAACCATAGATCGACTTTCTGGTCGTACGCGTAGGTGAAGCAGGACTTGGCAAAGCTGCTGATGGATTGGTTTGTGTTGTGTATGCCTTGTAGAATACCGGGACCGCTAAAATCCATTATAGTCTTTCTGATAGGTTCCCCACCGCCTTCCGGAGTGAACACGATCTCTCCTTTGCCAGGTCCTTCCACCCGGATCTCCTGGTTTTTATACACATCACCATATGCATGTCTTCCGATATGAATGGGTTTTTTCCATTTTCTTACGAATGGGGGAATATTATTCACAAGAATCGGTGCCCTGAATACAGTCCCATCGAGCATTCCCCGGATTGTGCCATTAGGGCTTCTCCACTGTTTCTTCAGGTCATATTCCTTTACCCTTGCTGCATTGGGGGTGATCGTTGCACATTTGACGCCTACCTTGTGTTTCTTTATAGCGTTTGCCGCGTCAACTGTTACCCGGTCATCGGTGTCATCTCTCTTCTTCAGACCCAGATCATAATACTCGGTTGTCACATCCAGATATGGAAAAAGGAGGCGTTCCTTGACCATTTGCCACATGATACGAGTCATCTCATCTCCGTCAATCTCCACAATTGTATTTTCCACTTTTATCTTGTCAGACAATTACATACCTCCAAAAGCATCTATACGAAAGAACTGGTAAACAAAATTTATCCCCCCTATAAATAATTTTTCTTCTTAGAGACTTTGTAAGTTACCTAAAAAACGGAATCGTTGAACGGGAGCAATAATATTGAGCATATTTCATTCTTTTTTCTTAAACATGTCCAAAATAAATGATTAGATTTAGATTAATGTTGAATTTTAAGGAAAATTTTATCATCAAGCTAGTTAATAAAGGTATTTGATATGGTCGAATTTCTATCAACAAACGAAAAAAAGGTCCTTTACGGTCTTGTAAGTCTTCCCAGAATGACTGACAAGGAGATCGCGCGAGCACTAGATATCAAATACTCCACCTTCAATACCGTACGTCAGCGATTGTACGAACGTGGAATGTTCACTCCATTGAAGATACCGGACCTTCATCGCTTGGGATGCGAGATGATGGCTGTGGTCTATACGAGTTTCAATCCAATCATATCTGTGGAGGAGAGGGTTGAAAAAACTCGTGGGAATATTGAGATTTTTGACGAGATGGTTCTATCGGTTGGTGAGATCCACCGTGGGTTTTCCATATCTTTTTCTGAAGATTATACGAATCTCTGTCGGATAAATGATATTCGGATGAAATTTTTTGGTGAGAACAACCTTCTCGAGGATGAACATCCCAATGAAGTACTTTTCCCTTTTAAATTATCCACCATTTCCAGGTTTTTCGATTATTCCCAGTTTCTCAGGGTTCATTTCAAGATGGATCGGATACTTGAAGACATTCCGAAAAACAGCCCAATATTCCAGGTCACAAAAGTGGCAGACATGTTCAAGTATGACCAGGAAGTCAAGTTAACCACTGCCGAAAAGAAAGTTCTACTGGCTGCACTGAAGAATCCAGCATATAACTACGCCAAGATAGCGGAAGAAACGAAAATGTCACGTCATACGGTTTCAGCAGCTCATCGGAAACTGGAGATGAATGGCCTTATAACTCCTATAAACCTTATCGATGTTAAGAAGCTCGGGATCGAGATAATAACTCTTTCCCATACCCGATTATCTCCAAAATCGGGCAATGTCCGTAAGATGGTGGAAGAGGAGATAGAAAAATCCCCCTACGTCGTTTTCATGGCTACCAGAGAGTTCGAGATAGTGAGCATATCAGTCTACAAGAACTTCGATTATTTTAAATCCGAAAAATGGCGGATACTCAAGTTGCTGAAGGAGAACGGAATTAGTGGGGAAACACAGATAAACAGGCTTTTTTCATTAAATAAACTGGTCACCATAAAAAAGATTAGCTTTGCCCCTCTCGTTGAAAAGCTTCTAGGAATGGGTACTCAGAGCTGAACATACGCTCGCCATCGATAATATAGCCATATTCTTAGATAACTGCACCCCAGCGTGAACAAACTTCTTTACGGAATATTTATAAGAAATAATTTCTATTATCCGCGGACATGCCACCATAGCTCAGCAGGTGGAGCAGCTGACTTGTAATCAGCAGGTCGGGGGTTCGAATCCCTCTGGTGGCTCTTACTTTACAATACGAAGCCAACAAATTTATACTTTGAAGGCCATTAGCCAGATGGTACTATGACCTTGTTTTTATATTCGCATCGTATTGATAGAGCTATCGAAGGGCTTCGAAATAGCCCTCAAATCTCGTTCCAAAACAAGGAGACGTTGTTGGAATATTATAGGCATTTGCAGCTGAATGATTATTCTCCTGCGAGGATCTATAAAATACTTGTTCATTTAAAGAAAACCGCTGAAAATATCGATTTCGACTTTAAAAACGGGACCCGGGGAGATATTGAGAATTTTGTAATGTGGTTGAAGGATCGAAAAGATATCGGCGATACGACACGAGTTGACTATAAAACAGTGATGAAGACTTTTTACAAATGGATCAACGGCGGAGACAGATATCCCGAATGCGTAGAATGGATGAAGGTGAGCCACCGCAACTCGAAAAAAAAACTACCTGAGGCAATGTATACCGAGGAAGACGTCAAAAAATTAATCGAGTGCGCGGCAAGCCTTCGGGATAAAGCTTTTATCGCAATAATCTGGGAGACCGGAGCCCGAGTAGGGGAGGTCGACAGCATGAAGGTGGGCGATCTTGAAGAGCACAAATACGGACTTAAAATTATTGTGAACGGAAAGACCGGTCCCCGCCAGATACCTCTTATTTCCTCTGTTCCTCATATCAACCAGTGGTTGAATGCGCATCCGGATGGAAGAAGCCCCTTGGCCCCGCTGTGGGTCAATGTCGGAACCAGAGGAACAGGCAAGAAGACCGGTTACAGAGCGCTTACGAATGCTATCGGCAAAGCGATGGCAAGGTCTGGGATTGAAAAGCCGGTAAACCCCCATCATTTTCGGCATAGCCGGGCAACCTACCTGGCCAATAAATTTACGGAGGCCCAGCTCTGTGAATGGTTCGGCTGGGTGCAGGGAAGCGATATACCGGCTAGATACGTCCACCTGTCGGGCAGGGAGATAGACGCGGCGTACGGGAGAATGCACGGGATCAAGGACGAAGAGGAACCGACGATTTCAAAGCTCACCCCCACCAATTGCCCTCGGTGCGATAAAAGCATTCCACCGGACGCCCAGTTCTGCTACATGTGCGGGATGGCATTGACAGTGGAGGCGGTCAGGGATATCGAGGAGAAGGAGCGGGAGCTTGCTGTTGATTTTTCAAGCGCGGCCAAAGAGGACCCCAAGATATTGGATGACATGCAGAAGTTTGCAGGCATGTTAAGACTGATTGAAGAGAATCCTGATCTTCTCGAAACAGTTAAGCAATTAATGAACAAATAATTTTTCAGAACTCCTCACTCTGATTTTCAGTTCTTAAAATAACGAAATAGTATCGAATTCAATATTAATATGGTGCTTTGTGGGGAAGACTCCACTTATTGAGGTATTTTATTGATATATCCATTCTAAATAAGTTAAAATGGCATAGTAAGATTTAAATATCCGATTATTGCATGTATATTTTATGGGATCTCTTTCCGTTGAAGATTATTATCTCGAGAACAAAGATTGGCTGATTTACCTATCGGAGGGACGTAATTCGATACTGAAGGCTATGAGCAGATCGATAATAGAAAAAGCGGAAAACGAGATATCTACTCGAAGGATTTCAGGTGAAACAAATGGCTGTAATCAGTAAGAAAGAGGTGGATTCCTTGAGAAAAGTGGCTCTATTTGGAACTAGTTTTGTCACTCGATCTATGGCCCTCGCATTGCTGAAATGGTCATACGATTCATCTAAAAAAAAAATTAACGGGAAAGTAATTCGGGAATCAGAAAAAGTAAAGCGAAGCCCTAATAATTCCGATCCCATCGTTCGCTTCGCTCACTTCGGAGCAAGCTCCGGGGCATTACGGAATTATTTCCCTTCGGGACCGGACTATCGCAAAGAATTGAATCTCGGAACAAGCTCCGGGGTATTAGACCCATGAAGGAATAAATTTCGAAAGTACCGAAGGGGAAGGGACCACCTTTTTCATCAGGCTTCCCGTTGAATGAACCATGGCGGAGTTCAAGGCAGATGCCAAGGAATGGAAGGGCCTCGAACACGAAAACATAGTGAGATTATCCTCAAGCGGATTCGGGCCTGCGCCATATATCGCCATGGAAAATGTCAATGGCGGGGATCTCAATGACCTCATGAAGAACCATAACTTTTCCATGGATGAAGTGATCAACATCATTGGACAGCTCCTGCAGGGATTGTCCTATGCACACAATAAAGAAGTGATACACAAGGACCTCAAACCCGAGAACATCCTTTTTGACGAGAAGGGAATCGCTAAGATATCGGACTGGTGTCTCGATAATTTCCTCATATCCTTGAATCCTAAAAAGATCCTGGGGAATAAAAGAAGGCTTGCATACTGCGCGCCAGAGCAGCTTCGACCAAAGGAATTCGGTAAACCCGGAAAATCCACCGACGTTTTTCGGCTTGGAGTAATATTCTACGATGAAGACCCCGCAAGGATACGCAGCATGATCACCGACGAGGAGCCACCACCCCCCAGCAGTTTGAATCCTGAGGTCCCACCCGAACTAGATTATATTATAATGCACGCGCTCGAAAAGCAAAAAAAGATAAGGTGGAAAAGCGCGGAGGAAATGTATGAAAAACTGGCTGAGCTGATGAAAGACTAATTTTATTTTTTCCGGAAGAAAACTCCCAATAATATTACGGACCCGATAACCATAACTATTTCAAACCCGGGCGAGTCCTCATCATCATTCTCGTCGGTGTCGTTTTCAGGTGGAATATCATCATTACTAGTGCTGTCGTCGTCATCCGTCTCGTTATCTTCATATCCCGGAAGACCCTTGAGCTTTGCGTAATCGTTCTGCTGGGACTCACCCCCACTGTTCTCCGCCACTAACCAGTACTGATAGTACTCGTAACTCCCTTCGAACTCGGAGTAAGTTCCCATGTACTGGCCCGATCCCACGGATTCCATTTCGACATAGACCGGAATTAAACAGGCAGTATCGGTGCAGGGCTGTATTGCAAGGAGCACTTCAGTGATGTCCTCGCCGGTTACCGCCACTGTAACGGTCAGCTCAGCATCCTCCGGAGTATCACCATTTATCTTTATATCGGGAGTACCAATGCTAGGTTTCTCAGCGATGGCGGTGGCCGGAACGGCCAAGAAGAAGATCGCAAGAATGCATGTCATTAACAGATATCTCATATATGTTCACCTTTTTTATTCTATTACACCGCCGTAGAAAAGTTTCACCGTGAGCTTGCCCATTATCCTTGCCTCGTTCTTCCAGATGACGCAAATGCGTTCCACTGTGACCATTTCTCGGGAAGCCTTGGTGACGGTGGCGCCAAAACTTGCCGAAATGATATCATTTTCGGTTTCAACCGTGATGTTCGCGTGTAGATTGTTATTTAAGGAGAATATCTTTGCGAATGTATTGAAATCCACCTTCATCTCAAGAGCAGTGATCTTATCGTACGATAGCAGGCCGTAGCTGTCGTTCTCCGCACAGAGACCCAACGATACAAGTTCAAGGTGGGAAACATGATTGAGATCGTTGTAATTGTGAGTCTCCCATTCCTCCGTCCCACCATCCTGAAGCGTCTCGCCCTTCAACCAGCCGGTATTTCCCATCAGGGAATCCGAGAGAACAAGACATTTTTCCTCAAGGTGAGTTGTCTCCGTATTGTAACCGGGAAAAAGTGTCCCAAGAGAGGTGAAATAAACGCTGAGGACCAGCACGAACACCGTAAAAGCGAAAAGGTATTCCAAAACCGGAGCCACGCCTTTATCATCGCGATTCAATCTCATCATGATATCGTTTTCCCAAGGGAGATTAATTATTTGGGCAGACAGTATATCAATTACCGCCATATATTTATTTTAAGATTTTTATCATTATAAGAGAAAAAAAAATAATTCCCCCGGACAGATCCCTCCGGGGGTTACTGAATGACAAAGTATCATACCCTGCGCTTTCGCCTTGTGGCAACCAAGCCCACAAGGGCGATGGCCATAACGACAAGGGCAAGTTCAAATCCGGGGGACTTTTCTGTCACCGGTTTTACGATGTCAATGGAGTAGACGGAAAATTCGTCGGACATGTCGTTCACGGCGCCGTCGTCGTCCTTCACGGTCAGTACGATCTTGTGTGGTCCGGAATCGTCGAAAGTGTACTCGATCTCATTAGTATTTTCATCCAGGATCACGTCATCAATGGTCCATTCGAAGAAGACTACATCGCCATCCATGTCCGTGGAAACCGAGGTGAATGTGTATGGCTTTTTGGTCTCCCATTTTGTAGTCTCCAGACGTCGGATCTTCGCCTCCGGTTTTCTATTGTTGATCTGCACCACTTTCGTGGTCACCACGCTGCTGTCGCCCCGGTCGTCCACAACCTTTAAAGATACTGTGTACTGGTTTCCGTCGGCATACCTGTAACTCGGATTCTTTTCCGTGCTGTTGTTTCCGTCACCGAAATCCCAGAACCACTTCAAAACCCTGCCGTTGGTCTCGTTATCGGGGTCGAATGAGCTATCCGAATTGAACAGAATCTCCTGGAAAGTTTCGTATGTGGTGTCGCCGCCCGTAAGGTCTATCACCGCCACGGGGGGACTGTTGGGAGAAAGCACGATCACCTTTGCTTTGTCTCTGCTTATCTGCCCTCTTGGGTCCGTAACCGTCAGAAGAACCTCATAAGTTTTGGGAGCAGAATAGCTATGGTTGGCATAGGGTCTGTTAGAAAGGCTAGAAGTAGTGTTATCCCCGAAATCCCACTGATAGGTGCAGTTATCGATCTCGGACCCGCTTATTATCTCGTTCTTGTCAGTATCGTCGTTGGGATCGAAGGAAGCCGACCCGTCGAAGAAGACAGAATCCTCGGTTGACAGGTCTTCCAGCCCGGGCCTTGGTGTTCCCTGGTCGGGACCGGCATCAGCTTTAGGTGGTACGTCAATGATAACGTAAAAGGTGACGGGAGATTCGATGTCACCGTCTGACACGATTATTGCAATGGAATACATATTGTAGGGACCCGCTTCCTTGTAGGTGTAATTGTAAACCACATTATTGCCATACTGGATCTCTGCGCCAAGACCGTCCTTGAAGTCCGCCTTAACCTGGAGTGAATAATGAGTTCCAGTATCGAAACCGGGGAGATTATCCGGATCATTACAGTTGGAGAAATCCAAAGAGACCTCTTCACCCACTATGACCATTATGCTGTTGTGTTCGGGATAATTGACTTTCTTGAAATCCGTGGATACCGTGAAATTAATGATCGGTCCATCATTCTCCTTTATGACCAATACCATCTCTTTTACTCCAGTCAAAGTATCCGGATTATTTTCAGGGCCGTCTAGGGCCGCCACTTTCACAGTGTATGTTCCCGGTTCCTCGTAAATATGCTTTGCAATTCCTGATTCGGTGGCGTTGGTATCCCATATGCCGTCACCATCGTAATCCCACTTGTAGTAGATCACGTCTATCGGCAGTGACGCATGACCATCCGGATCGGTGGCAAAAACGGTAAGATCGACCTCCGTGTCGACCAGAGCGGGATTGGGCTCGATGAGGAAGGTCTCAATCTCCGGTATCACCCCCGGGTCCTTTGTCACGTTTATCCAGTGATCGGCCCACCCCACCCTGCCGTTGGCATCAGTGACCCATAGTTGGATCCAATATATGCCGGGATAATAGTATCTGTGACCCTGCTGTTTGCAAAAATTGTGATTGTTACATTTCGCTATCTCCCCGGTACCGGTATGCCCTTTGTAGGAAAACTCCCACATGTAGGAGGTTATATTGACCCCTATGGGACTGTAGGAATCCGAGCCGAACATCTCGACGCTGTAGTTGGCCACGTATTGGCCGTAGTGCGGGGAGGTGGGGTCTTCGGGAGGCTCCAGCCACCAGTCAGTGGGTTTCTGGTCAGGGTCGGGCCCTATTACCGCCACAGGGTTCAGGTTCGCCCACTTGAAGGGGAGGACAACCCAGCTCTCTTTCGCCGGTGTGAACGCACCACAGTAGATGGTCAGCCAATCCTCGTTGACAGCCGTACCCGGATTATCGGTTATCCCATCCGTTCGCCAGAATGCCATCTGTATCTTACCGTTAACCATGTTTCCGGGAGCCCCGTTGGAATAGCCTGTGAACTGAGCCCGTATCTTCTCTTCCCTGTGCTGGTTGTCATTTGCAGCCTGATCCCATTGAGTGGTATACGGGCTGAAAAGAGCTTTTGTCTCGTATGTGCCGTCACCATTCGAATCGAATCTTACCTCGAAATTAATGATCTTCCCTGGAACATAATTAGTGTTTATCGTGAAGTTCACGAAGGGAGTAATCCCCGCTTCGTAGGAGGCTGTGAGGCCGTTCAAAGGATATTTGTTATCCTGGGAGTGCATCCATGGGAAATTGAGTGTAAGGGCCGAGTTGGGACTGTTATATGTACTATTCAGATTGGCAAGGTTATAGTTGTTGGTCCCGCCGTCAATTCTAATATCCGAAAGATGCCATATCTTCTTATCTTTGTGCCACGAATACAGCCAATAGACGTTAGTCTTCATTCCTTCTTCCACGTAATAATCGTAGGAAGAATCCACAATGTAACGGGTATTCTCTTTAGCGGTCGTTTTGTTGCTGACTGCCATAATCATGCTTGCAGCAGCAATGGTACTTATTATCAGGATTGCAATCAACTTCTTGTTCATACTTTTCCTCCGTTCAATCTATATCAGTACGGGAATATTACACATGGTTATTTCTTTGTTTTATTATAAACATTTTTACCAGTTTTCAACTCTCGATTCATTTGAATTTGGAAGATTCCGGTTTTCTAGCGCATGGTTCATACATTAGTATAGGGTTTTATAGCTTAGTTGTTCATGAACGTTTTTGATACTAAATCAAATGTGGATGTCCATCCAAGCCTCCTCAAAAGAGTCAACCACCGCGTCGGCGAATCCTTTTCTGTATGTGACAAGAGCAAGTGCAACCTCATCCGGGTTCTTGACGTAGTATCGTTTCTTTCGTCCGATCTTCTCAAAATATATGCAACCAGACGATACTATCTTATTAATATGGTACGAGAACGTTGAGGCGGAAATCTTGAATTCCATTTTTATTTCCCCGTGACTCGCCCCCTTGTTCAGCAGGATATAAATGATGATATCGCGAGGGGTTTTCTGACGGAGTATACCAAGAAGTACTTTGTCCTGAGTTTTCAGTGTATCGCGTATATAATATCTTTTATAGCCAGCGCTTTTCTTCGATACGATGAGTTCCTTGTCCTCCATGTACTTCAGATGGTAATCGACTACTCCTGTGGGTAACTTCAATCCCCTGTAAAGGGCCCTGAAATGACAACCTGGATGGGAAGCGATGTAATCGTATATGGTCTTCCTGGTGTCAAGTTCCAGTACGCCCTTGTGCTTCATGGGAAACCTCACCGTGTGAAAGGTAGTGCTCATTTCTTGAATATGGAAAGATATAACACTATCAGAATAATCATGTCGATCAATATCACGGCATCAAGGATCAGGGCCAGGTCACCCATATTATCCAGGAGAGTAGTAAAAAGCGTTATAACAGCAAGTACGATACCCTTGATGAAGAACAGACAAAAACTCAGGGTTATCTTTAGAATTTTTGGATTCTTCGTTCGGCGGTATGACATGGCTGCAATGTAAGATATACTAAACGAAATTACCACGATAACACCAAGGATAACATCCCAGATCATTTCGGGCCAGGCCGTTATTTTTACACCTCCGTTGGGTAATGTGCCATAAGGGGGCATTACGGAATAGATAATCCCTCGACACCCTCCGAACGCAATGGCCTTAAGCTAACTTCTGATTGTATTATTAACTTTGCCTATAATTTATCAATAACATCCCAGAGGCGGTAATACCAAGAAAAAAAAATGAACGGGAGGTGAAAAACGGGCACAGGACCGAGAGGTGATGTAAGGAAGGAGCAGGTGATACTAGTTATTACCGCAAGATGCGCGTTTTGCGGATATAACTTGATAAATCGCCCCTGTGCCCAAAGAAATGATTTGCCTACACCTAGTGCCATAGATTCCCGGTACTATATAATTGGCCTGTTCATGAACAGTGTTGAAACAATTCGCCCAATTTTCATGGCTTAAACAGCGGCGCAAATTAAAATAGTGAGAATATAATCGATTCCGCTAATGGCAGAGCTGAAAATTAAGGGATTTCAAACCATTCCCCAGATGTTCCTAAAAACGGTAGATCGATTGAATGGGCGCTCGGCACTTCAGGTTGTTCTAGAAAAATATGTTTGATAGAGAAATTCTATTCAGGCAAGTAATTCTTCGAGAAGTTTTTTCAACTCTTTCCTGTGGTCTCTCCTTCTCTTGACCAGTATCCCGACTATCAATATTAAGAAAATAAAAGCCCCTACCGGTATAGCGTAGATATAATAATCCAAAGTGATCTTTTCTCCGACAATCTCTTCATTTCCATCTGTTGAATGATCATCCGGGTATCTCTCCGGTACTTTTTTTTCTTCCGGTTCCTCAACGTAAACGGTAATCTCTGCAACCGGAGTGGTTCGATCACCGATGGTTCCGTATACATTTATCGTATGCGGTCCCAGCGCCATCATTCTCGCTTCGAGAGTATAAACCCAGGATGACCAGTCACCAACTCCAGAAATGTCTACCGCCGCTCTCAAGTTGCCGTTGTCCACAACGATATAAACAGCATCGAGTTCTTCGTTTCCTCCGTTGCCTCCTTTGAAGCCGATCTTGTCAGTGAATACGGCCCCATTTTTGGGAATAATTAAAATAAGTTTTTTTAGTTCTGGCTGCGGGGCAACCGTAATATTGAGCCTCTTTGAAGATCGTGCTCCGTATGAATCTCTAACGTTTAGGGTGACGGAGGTCGGACCGACTTGCGTGAAAACGTACTCCAATCGATCATCATTCTCTCCTGCAAGCTCGGTACCTCCCACGGTCCAGGAAAATTCCAATCTGTCACCCTCCGGGTCCCGGGTACCCCCTGCATCCAGAATCACACTCTCCCGGACCTTTATCTCGGACGGATGCTCTATTTTGATCATCGGTGGACCATTCACCTTGACGTAGAATAAATCCTTATCCGCTCCGCCCAGCTCATCCCTAACGTGCAGATTCATGGGAAACCTGCCCCGAGAGGAAAATTCCCAGTTCACCATCTTGCCGTATTTCGTAATTTCCCCATCAGTCCATTCGTATGTGAGAAAATGACCGTCTATATCATAGGACCCCTCGTCTTCGAGCACGAAGGATTCGTCCTGGTTCACAGACATATCTCCCGGGGCAATGGCCACCGGCATACTGTTTTCTTTAACGTAAACAACGATCTCTTTTGTAGTAAACATACCGCGCTTGTCGCTCACGTTCAACACTATAAGATTTCTCCCAGGAATCGAAAAGAAAACACTTGGGGATGGTCCAATATCATTGGAGTTCCCGTTTTCGCCAAAGTCCCAGTCAAAATCCATGATATCTCCGTCGGGGTCCGTGGTGTTCGAAGCGTCGATAGTTACGTTTTCGAATATTAGCGGCTGCTTTTTAGAGAGCCATACCTCGATCTCCGGAGGATTGTTAATTTTGTGGACAGTAAGTTCCAAAGTATCCTGTGCCTCATTCCCAAAGTTGTCAACTATTTGGAGAAGCACGGTGTAATCCCCAGGTTCGTAATATGTATGCTTTGCCACCATCCCTTCCGAGTCAAATATACCGTCGTTTTGAAAGTCCCATCGATACCGGACTATCTCGATTTCTTCAGGATGAAAGGAAGCACTGGCGTTGAAGATAATTTCTTCCCCCTCGGTCACGGTCATGTTCTCTCCTGCAACTGCTACCGGTGGTTTCAAAGGAATTTCAGAGATCTCGAAAGAAAATATTTCATCTGCATTTTTGTGGTTGATAACATCAAGGATTATATCTTTCCAACGAGAGTCGTCGGTATCTAAGATGAACTCGTTCTCACCGGCGGCTAGCTCTATAATATCTACCATGTCTGCTCTCGATGATTCATTGCTCCTACTTACAATGGCAAGTGACATGCCCTCTCCGGCATTTATAAGGACTGTCAGGGGCCTCGCAGTACGGTTCACATGGATATAACAAGGCGCATATGACCTAATTTCCCTGCTTTCGTTCAAGGCGCCGTTCTTTACTGATACTGTTGGTTGAACTGAAATGTCCATCGAAGAATAGCCCCACGTACCCTCGCCAATATTGTCGTTATTCAAAAGATTCGCAACGGTCCAGTTGCAGAAAAATGAGTTAAATTCCGGGGGTGAACCAGTCAAGTTAAAAAAATTATTTATCCCTTCGATCCCCTGGTACTTCTCATTGGCCCCGGTGTCGAAGGAAAATCCGTCCCGAAGGATCAATCCGGAAGAATCCAGACCCTCGAACTGATCAAAGATATATTGCTGGAATACGTATGCAATACCGTATTGGGCCCAATTTATATAAGAAAGGTTGGAATATGATTTCCAGTTCAGTGAGATTGAGGGCAGATTTTCAAAATGTTCCATGAATGAGTTTGAACGGGGCTCACCGTAAAGGTGGATCTTCGCCATCTCCGCAAGCCCCTCATCGATCCATCTTTCCTCGGCCTTGTCATAATTATTCTGGATCTGGTGGATTAACTCGTGGGAGACCACCATTTTTCCTGGGTCATAATAAAGATTCAGGTAAAGGAGATCAAGGCGGTTGGGATCATTAGGATGAAAGTAACCAGCAATACCATTGTTCCCCATGTTATAATAGAGAATATAGATCCTAGCATCCCCGTCGATATCGCCGGGGGTTCCCATTATTGTGGACAGCTCCGGATAGATGCTGTCATCGAATTCACCCACAATGTCATCGGGAAAAAAAAGATAACCTTCTTCAACATAGAGATAGCAGTTCTCGCCCGTCTTTTTCAACTCGGCAGTGATGGTATTACCTCCGGAAACTATGAATTCCCTAGTTTCACCCCTCGTAGACGATGCTGAAGGGCTTGTCTTGTCGGAAGTATCCCCCATATGAAGACTAATGCGGAGATCAGAAAATAAATTCGGCATATCAACATCGGGCGTACGAGGATTATTCCGATCCCTCAAATCGGGTTGCCCAGCATGGTCAGATTCATCATCTGACAGGGTGTGTGAAGGGTCGGATCCGATCTTAGAGAGGGGAGAACTAGTACAAGAATACATAGCCGTTTGGCTGGAAAACAGCAGTATTGCAATTATGAAAAAAATTCTGAAATACGAATCAACCGAAAATGATCTATTCCATACCCCGTTCATAATCATCCACCCGAGGCAACATTCAAAAGGGTGATCTGATCCCCGTCGGCCAACTCCTGATCACATGGAATTATTTTACTATTCCTAAGGCATATGGTTATGTCCACGAACATTCCGAATTTTTCCATCAGGTCCATGGGAGTGGAATGGGGAGGCAAATCCAGAGTTTGTGAAAAATCGCGACCGGTCTTTTTTATTACAGTGATCTCCATTGATGTCCCTCATCTCTCAACTCAAATAACCGCTATATTCTGAAACAAAAAGCTATAAACCAAAAGCCCCCACATTGAATTCAAAGGCGATAATCGGATTCCCCAGAGAAAACCTAGTAATTGTGCGGGGGTGCAATTCACCGAAAATCCCGGCGGGACCTTTAGAGAAGACCACTTGCCCGGTCCTTCCCACAACAAATGAGGGGTGCTCCACCGGTACAATGTCATAATCGTTGATCCCGAAAGCCGACAAGAGGGATTTTACAAGTCCCTTTATCTCGGTAAAGGAGGCTTTTCTATGTATTGCCAATCCACCGACCTTTCGAAAGTTATTCCCGTTCAATACAATATCCCCGACCTCGAATATCCGTTGTGGAAGATCACGGTGTAGATTTGATTTCAGGATATTGAGAAGTGTCGGGAGAAGCCACACGCGAATGTTGGTGTGGTCCTTGCTGATAGGATTTTTAATTATAACTCTTTCACCCACCGGCATACCCATTTTTCTGAATTGATCATCGTCATTGGACAGTGCAAGTGTCATCACCTCGAGAAAACCTTGTCCTACGAAAAAATACTTGATATGCTCGCAGATCTCCTCCAAGGGACGGGTCTCCCCGAAGGTCATGGACTGCGGGAGCAGAGTTGAAAAATTGTCATATCCGTATCCTACCGCCACATCCTCGATGAGATCTACAGTATGAAGAATGTCGGTCCGGTAAGCGGGAATTTTCACGATCAATATATTTTTGTTATCTCTCTCCGAGGGTATTGTGTCAAAACCCATTTTTGAAAGATATAACGAGATATTGTCAATGGAAAAGTCCGTGCCGAGAAACCGGTTCGTCATGCTAATATCCAATTCCATGTCCCGGGCGTCCAGATCGGGAAGAATCTCGATGCGGTCGGGATACTTTACTTCTACGGTATATATCTGTCCACCACGTTCCGCCAACATGGTGGCCAGAATGTTCAGAGCATAATAAACGGTCTTCGCGTCATTTCCTGTAACATCCAGAAATAAATTGGTGGTAGTCTCTGTTACAGCGGTCAATTCACCGTTTATGATGGGAGGAAACGATAGAACGTCCCAGTTCCGGTCGATAATGATTGGGTAGCGGTCAAATCCTTCCAGTGTAAAGGCGTAATCGATACCTTTCTCATGTTTTCGAAGAATCTCTGCAAGGTCCATTTCCTCGTCCTTGAATAAAGGCACGAATGTTACTCCCTCGGGATCAATGGCCTTGTATGTAAATGGTGGTTCCACATGATCGTAGTCGTGCACGCCGATGGCCACCTTGACGCGCTTCCGCCCAAGGGTCAGATGAAGTTTTTCCTGGATACCCATCACAGACTGTATCAGGGGATCGGTCATTTTCACCCCTTTTATAAGGGCCGCCCCGACATAGGGACGAATGCCCGACACAGAATCTTCGACATTCATCACAATATCGCTCTTTTTGAGGGAATATTGTTTCAGACCAGATTCGAATCCCAGGAAAGACCTCATAGCCCTAGCAACCCCCTCCACGGAGTATAGGTCGGGCCGATCCGGAAAGAATTCTATTTCAAGCTCATCACCTTCGCACTTGCTGACGTCGGAACCGAGCATCGCCACTTTCTCGACGAACTGCTCCTTCTCCACGTTAGTTCCTAGCAGTTCACAAAGATCCTTAAAGCTCATTGATATGGTGGGCATTATATCGTGCGGGTAAAATAATATCAAACTATTTTTAATTTCGCACCATCTGAACGGTATTCGACGGTCCGCGTAACTATACTTGCTTAGCTTTCTGCAGTTCTGAATATGTGAAGGCTGTCGATTATTTCATAAGAAGGTTTTAATACCAATCTATTTATTGAGGGGGCCGAACGGTTATGGAAATCTTACTTGGATTTACTTACTAAAACCGATGATTGATGAAGGATGATATTCAACGGTGAAAGATCGCACTGTTGACAATATCCCAAAGGAGGTTTATAGATGGCTAATGCAAAATACGTATTATTTGAAATGTCCGAAGATATGAAAATGAGGACCTATGAAGCAGTAGAAATGGCAAAGAACACCGGCAAGGTGAAGAAGGGGACCAACGAGGTCACAAAAGTGATTGAGCGCGCCCAAGCAAAGTTCGTGGTGCTGGCTGAAGACGTATCCCCACCAGAGATTCTCATTCATATTCCATACCTATGCAAGGAAAAGAACATTCCATTTGCCTACGTTCCTAGAAAGAAAGAACTGGGCTATGCGGCGGGTCTCGGCGTATCCACTGGCGCCGTCGCCATAGTCAATCCGGGAAAGGCAAGAGTGCTTCTGGAAGAACTCAGCAACAATGTGAAAAGCCTAATAAAATAATTATTTTTAATATTGCATGAGGGATGAAACATGGTTGAAGGAAGTCCTGCAGAGGTTGTTGAGGTAATTGGACGGACCGGAATGACTGGTGAAGCACATCAGGTCAAGGTGCGTGTTCTGGAAGGCAATGACAAGGGGCGGATCATCACTCGAAACGTGATGGGACCCATAAGAAAAGGGGATGTACTGCTCCTGCGAGAAACGGCCCGTGAGGCAAGGAAACTTACCAGCAGATAAACATACTCTTGAGGTGATTATTTATGGTTAAGACAAAGGTTTGTTCATTCTGCGGTGAAAAGATCGAGCCGGGCACCGGGAAAATGTTTGTGAAGACCGATGGAACGACTTTCCAGTTTTGCACGAATAAATGCAAGAAGAACATGCTTAAATTGAAACGTCTTCCCAGAAGGGTGCGGTGGACGAAAAAATACGAACCGAAAAGGTAATTCATTCTCCTTCCCCAGCTTAAAACTCCCTTGAAGATCATTTATCATAAGGAGGTGTACGGATGGAACGCACGTTTCTAATGCTTAAACCGGATACAGTTCAGAGAGGCTTGATAGGAAAGATAATCGGCCGCCTTGAGAGGCGCGGATTGAAACTGGTGGCAATGAAATTCATCTGGATGGACCGGGCACTGGCGGAAAGGCATTATGGGGAACACGTGGGAAAGCCTTTCTATGAGGATCTGGTAGCCTTCATTACCTCAGGTCCGGTGGTTCCCATGGTCTGGGAGGGGAAGAACATCGTGGAAGTGACGAGAGCCATCATGGGGCAGACCAACCCCGTGGAGAGCGACGTGGGAACAATCAGGGACGATTTTGCAATGGATCTGTCCATGAACATTATCCACGGGAGCGATTCAAGGGAGAGCGCAAAGAGGGAGATCGCCAATTTCTTCACTAAAGACGAAATAGTGAACTATACGAGAGTTGACGAGTGTTGGGTCTACCCTAGATGAATTCTGATTAATGGAGTTCACAATATCCGGCCCGTCATGGATTTCATTATTATTTTACTTATTTTCTGAACGGCAAATAATATCGATATCGGACGATATTCAGAAGTGTTTTACATCCTTTTAAATATAGATTGAAATATACCCCTTATTCCAAGGAGTTTGATAATGGCCGGACGCATCTCCAATTTCTATAGAAAGTTCCCGAAGGTCTACTGGGTAGTTCTCAGTCTTGAACTGCTCGAGAGAGGGGCATACTATTCCATGATGCCAATCCTGGTCGTCCATTTTTACTGGAATGTCGGATTGCCAATGTCACTATGTCTTTTGCTTACTGTATTTATGTATCCGTTCCAATATGCAATGCCAATTTTTACCAGCGCTTTAGCTGAAAAGGTTGGTTATAAACGACAGATGATATTTGGTTTTGCAGTGCTAACAGGCGCATATGTATTCCTCTCTTTTTCTTATAATTCTATCACGGCCATCTTAGGAATGATGCTGATCGGGTTTGGTATCGGATGCTATAAACCACTAATATCTTCAACTATTGCCAAATCAACGGAACAACAGGATCGAAATGTTGCCTACAGCATTTATTATTGGATCGTAAATTTTGCCGCGACCTTCTTTGCATTGACCTGGGGATTATTAATGCTGTTCGGTGTCATTCCAAGATCTGCATTTGCCTGGATATTCAGGGTCAGTGCCATATACTTTTTGGTGAACATTCTAATCGCTTCTCTTATCTTTAACGAGGTACCCCGAAGCGGTCAGGTAAAGACTTTAAGAAATGTGACCTCGAATATTGCCACAGCATTCAAGGATAAAAAATTCGTAATTATGATGCTGCTTATTGCAGGATTTTGGGCGCTCTATTCTACGACCCTGGCACCTTTTATCTTGATAATGTACGGATACCACTTTTTACCTCTTTGGCTCCCAGTGATTCTTCTGGGAGTGATAAATCCGGGTACTATTATTCTCTTAGGCGTGCCTTTATCGAAGTTTGCCGAGAAGATAGAATCCATAAAATTGTTAATGGGCGGCATATTTGTATATTTAATAGGTTTGACATTGATTACTTTCGGCCTGGAAATACTGCCGTTGGTATTTCTGGGAATGGTAATTTATTCCATTGGGGAATTTATGGTGGCTCCCGGTTATCTTGCTTTCGTATCGAAACTGGCACCCAAAGAAAAAGTATCAGCCTATATCGGATGTAATTTCCTTGCATCCTTCACCGGAATCTTTGGGGGAGCATTGATATTCGGTCTTGTAGCTGGTGCTGTTGGCGTTAACTTGGCCAGACCCCATTTCTTCTATGGAATCCTGATGGGATTCGGTCTTTTGATATTAATTTTATTTATCGTATATTATAAAGCCTGGGGCCAGGAGATCATAGGGAGAGCAAAGAAGATCGAAGCCATGGAAAAGTGCCGTTCAGTGGAGGAATTGGAGGATAAAACAGCTGGAAAGGAACCTTTCCTCTTTAAAATATTCGATAAAAGAGCAACCCAGGTTATTGCCGCCTTATTGATCCCCATCGTTCTCATCGGCAGCTACGCTATGGGAACCAATGTCTTTTTTCCGCCTGACGATGATGATGACGATAAAAAATGGGTGTTCGATCCCGATGATTATAATGTGATACCGGGAACGTTCGACGATTTTTCGGAACGATCAGATGAAAACTCCGAAAGCATGGAAACAGTAATCATAGATGAATCCATGGTGAAATCCATCACAGTCACCCTCGTGTGGTCGGACGAACCGGACGCGGATGCCCTGCATGATAACCAACCAGATTCATTTACCTTAAATGTTACCGCACCCAATGGCACCTTCTCAGACGACGGTCCCGCTGACAATGGGAATCTGGAAGTGAAATTGAATTTCGCTCCCACCAGCCCAGCAGACCCGGAGGGAACCGGAACGTATGAGATAGAGATAATCTGCGGTGATTGCGGCGATCAGACGCCCACCGGACCGAATCCTTTTGGAAGACGAAGAACATTCTCCGATACTGAAAATGACTGGACTCTATCCGTGGAATACGAGTATTACGAAATAAAATAGATACAGTTACTTACAGTGCTTAGTCACCAATATAACTGAATATTCTTTTTGGATTATAACAATAAAGATTATATACTACTATGTAGTTTACACTACTGTAAAGTGTGCAGTATTGTGCAGCACACGTTACCCGATTTCGCCCGCCCCGGGACCTTCGATCCCGGGCGTACCGAAAAAATCAAAAAAGGTCGATATAATGAAAGAGAAAAACAAGCCCTTCGCAATTCTTACTGTACTATTGATACTGGTCAGCATCGTCTGGATCGTTTCGGCTGGAAATCTCGGTTTCTTTAATCAGGAAACCGATACATTTCAGGAAATCTATTCCATCGTGAACGGAACCGACCTTCATGTTAAAGGGAAGAACGGTGATGTTTCCATAGTTGTCTGGGACGAGGAAAACATTGAGGTAGTTGCTCAAAAAATAACACTTTTCGGAGAGGACGAGCTTGAAAAGGTTAAGATAAAGGTGACAAATAGAACGGATTTCCTGGTGGAAACCGACTATATAGACTGGTTCGCTTGGGTAAGCGTGGATTTCGAAATAAGGATACCTGTAAACGTAACGGTTTCCGAAGTGAAGACCAATAACGGGGGAATTAAGCTCACTGGAACACGGGGTACGTTATCTGCCACAACGTCCAACGGTGAGATTTCCATAAGGGATCATTCCGGCGATATAATCATGGAGAGCAGTAACGGCGAACTTTACGCCAATGCTGTTAGGGGAAATGTAGACGGAGAAACCTCAAACGGCCCGATAACTTTCAAATATGTGAACGGGACCGCAACAGCGAGGACCTCAAACGGCCGGATAAATGTCGACCATACGAAGATCGTCCGAAAATTAATCACTTCCAACGACCCAATTTCTGCAAATTTCCATAATATTAGTTCCATGGGGACTGTCATACAGACCTCTAACGGACACGTTAAAGTGTGGATACCCGACAATCTCGATGCCAGACTCAAGATAGAAACCTCCAATGGTGATATAGACACCCATATTACTATCGATATTTCGGATGTCTCCGAGGATGAATTTGTGGGAACACTTGGGAACGGTGGACCGAAACTATCTATAAAGACGAGTAATGGTGGTATTGAATTGACAGGGATCGATTATATTAATACCGAAGAGAAGCCATGGGAGGTGGTGAATTGATCGGATCGAATAAATCTAACAAAAGTCGGAGGGATATCGGTAGATTGGTCCTGCCTGGGCAACAATTGATGATCACGGGATTGATAGGAATGGTCCATGCGGGAGTCCCTGGCGATACCAGGGATAAAAAATTCGAAAAAGATGTTATCACAGGTCTCATCTCCTTGATACTTCTGGCGATCACGGCCAATTCAAAGCGGCCCATGTATGGCTACCAGATAGCCCAGCAGATGAAAGGAGAAAGAAAATCGGACATAGAATTGAAACAGGGAACGATCTACCCGGTACTACGAACGATGGAGAAGAAGGGCTTGCTGAAAAGCGAGATCAAGGCGTCGGAGTCCGGTCCACCTCGAAAGTACTATCACATTACCCGGAAAGGACGAAAGAAACTGAAAATGTGGACCGAAACATGGAACAGAACTAAACGATTCACTGACCTTATACTGGAGGGAAAGACAAATGGCCGGAGATAAGCACATCAAGGATTACATAAAAAAGCTTGAAAAGGTTCTCGCAAAGGCGGATCCCGCAGTTGTCGCTGACGCTCTCGATGATGCCGAAGAACATTTGACGTTGATGGCCGGAGATCTCATGGCCGGAGGCAAGTATTCGAAACAGGAGAAAGCAGTAAAACTGGCAATCCGGCAGTATGGATCGCCGAAGGTCGTAGCCGCCGAATACCTAAAACAGGACAATAGTATCAAAAAGAAACGACGGAGCAGAATGGAAAAACGGCAGAGTCGATCTCTCCTAAAGCGGACATTCGGACCATATACTGAAGGTAGGACCTACAAAAATATGCTTTATCTGTTCTTGATGTTCCCTTTGGGAATTATTTACTTTACGTATATTATCACGGAATTTCCGTAAGTTTAGGACTCCTGGTAACCATCATAGGCATTCCGCTGTTGATCCTGTTCCTTATGAGTATCAAGGGAATCGAATGTTCTTCGACAGTTGATTAAAGTCTTTTCCAGCAAAGTTAATTCTCCGGTTCAATCTATGTTTGAACTTATCGCAATGTATTTTCGAATTTAAAAATAAATCAAAATTTAAATATCACCACATACCTTAATTGTCCGAATTCTCACCCAAATATAAGATAAAACGGGATTTTTTCAATAAACTTGCAAGGAAATTCAAATGTCTTTACTCATACGAAACGCGCTTCATCAAGGCAGAGAACGGGACATCTACGTTGAGGACGGTGGGATCCGTGAGATCGGGTCTGTATCAGTTGAAACCGACGAGGTTATTAACGCTGAAAACATGGCGATACTCCCGGGTTTCGTAAATACTCATACCCACGCTGCCATGACCCTATTCCGGGGATGGGGCGACGACATGGATCTCCAGGATTGGCTGACCAAAAGAATCTGGCCCATGGAAGCGCATATTGACGAAAACCTCGTTTACTGGGGAACAAAGTTGGCGTGCCTAGAAATGATACGCACGGGTACCACCACCTTCATGGATATGTACTTTCATCCCGAAAGTTCAGCCAAGGCCGTAGATGAAATGGGGATCAGGGGTTTCATCAGTTCGATTTTTCTGGACAAGTTCACAGGAACTGGCCTCGAAGAGAGCATAAAGACAGCAAAAAAAGATATAAGAGCCTTGGAAAGGATAGGACCCACAATATACCCTGCACTTGGTCCACATGCAGTGTACAGCTGCTCAAGGGAGATCCTCGAATGGGTTGCCGTTTATTCCTGTGAAAAGGAGATACCGGTACATTTTCACCTGCTGGAAACCGAGGGGGAAAAAATAAATTTCCAGCGTGAGAACGGTATTGAAATAACAGAATTTCTAGAAGAGATAAATTTTCTTCAACCCCGCCTGGTAGCGGCACACTGCGTATGGGCGGACCAGCGCGATATAGAAAGGCTGGCAAAATTTAATGTGAACGTTTCCTATAACCCGGTATCAAACATGAAACTGGCCGTGGGGAAGACAATGAATGTACCCCGGATGGAAAAAGAAGGTATAAATATCGGTCTTGGAACTGACGGGGCGGCATCCAATAACACATTGTCGATGCTCGATACCATTAAGTTCGCCGGGCTCTCGGCAAAAAACTACTTCAAGAATCCAACGCTCTGCAATGCGGACTCCCTGTTGAACTATGCGACATCCAACGGCGCCGCCGCCCTTTCTCTGGATTCCGGTGTCATCGAGGAAGGTAAACTTGCGGATATATTACTAGTGGACCTGAAACACGAATCTATGGTTCCTCGAAGACATTCACTACATTCGAAGATGGCCTACAGTGCCTCACCGGAAGCCATAAGATACGTCATATGCAACGGGAAAACTGTGATGAGGGGCAGGGATGTGAAAGATTCCCGCGAGATAATCAAAGGTTTCGAAAACGCCGTAAATAACTGGTTCGAAAAATACGGAAACGATTGATCCGGGGAGAGGTTGTCCGATGATAGAGCTTGAAGGTAATATTGTAAACGTGATAAGCGAAGAGGTTTATCCTGGGAGGCTCGGTTTTTCCGGTGAGATCATCGAATATGTGGAGAGAACAGGTCCGCCTGTGCCTCTGAGCGTGGATAATCTGGATAAATTGAATGGGTTATTTATCTTACCGGGATTAGTAGACGGGCATATACACATTGAATCAAGCATGCTTACTCCATCGAGATTCGGGCAGATCGCGGTTTCCCACGGGACTACATCGGTGATAAGCGACCCTCATGAGATCGCAAACGTTCTTGGGAAAGACGGACTCAAATTTATGCTTGAAGACGCCTTAAGGTCGCCTATCAATATCTATTACACAGTGCCATCCTGTGTCCCGACAACGAATTTTGAGACATCCGGGGCATCTCTGGGTCCGGAGGATATAAAAGAATATATCAAGATGAATGAGTTCGTCGCTCTGGGCGAGATGATGAACTATCCGGGAGTATTATCGGGGAACAGCAAGGTATTTCTTAAGATTGAGGCGGCGAAGAAAGCTGGCAAACCCGTTGACGGTCACGCACCCATGCTCACGGGAATGGATTTATCAAAGTATATCCGTGCCGGAATAAGCACCGATCACGAGTGCTCAACTCTCACCGAGGCACTGGAGAAGATTCGATTGGGGATGAAGATACAGGTAAGGCAAGGGTCGGCTGCAAGGAACCTGGAAAATCTCCGGGACGTCTTTTCATATACCGGGACCATGACCGTTTCAGACGACAGGCACCCCGGGGAAATGCTAAAGGGCCATATGGATTCACACCTGAAGTTATTACGATCGAAAGGAGTACTTCTAAAAGACGCTTTGAGAAGCATGAGCATAAATCCGTGCGAACATTACGGAATAAATTCCGGTTCGCTGGTCCCTGGGAAACTGGCTGATATCGTGGTCATGGAGGATCTTTTGGATTTCAGGATACTGGCCACCTATGTCAGAGGTGTGAAGAGATACGATGGTGGGAATCTACCGTCTGTTGAACCAGTAATTATGAATTATAAACCAATGTTTCCATCATTGACAACAAATGAATTGATGATTCCTGTAGGCGAGGACCGGAAATACCGTGTAAACGTGATTGATGTCATGGACGGTACGATAAAAACTGGAAAAGGCGAGGCTGAGGTTGAGGGCCGGAACGGTTATCTTTTACCCAATCCGAGCGTTGACATTCTGCCATTGGTTGTAATAGACCGGTATGAAGGAAAACACGTTGGCAGAGGATTCGTGCGAGGTTTCAGGATACGGAACGGAGCGATATCGAGCTCCATCGCTCATGACAGTCATAACATCATTGCCGTTGGCAGCGATCATGATCAGATGTTAAAAGCAATAAACAGATTATCCAACACGGGAGGAATTTGCGCCGTATCAGGCCCCATCCAGGCGTTTCTGCCGTTGCCTATTGCGGGTTTGATGTCCACCCGGCCCTGTGAAAAGGTAGCCGGAGACCTTAAATGGATTAAGGACGTTGCGAGGCTGGCTGGTTGTACTCTTGAATCCCCAGTTATAACCTTGAGCTTTCTCTCACTCCTGGTGATCCCACATTTGAAATTATCCGATCGTGGTCTATTCGACACCGAGAAATTCGACTTTATCGATGTGATCAAAGATTAACTTTTTACGTTACTGGTGATAATATGACCGACAGTGGCAAAGAATTTCACAAGAAAACGTCCTATATTCGCGGAAACATACCCCGCGTAAGACTGGATTGGACCCATGAGCCGAGTAGATACAAAGAATACGATGGAGCGAAAAAGATCAAATTACCTTTACCACAGAAACGAGGCGGAGCTCCTCTTTGGGACGTGATCAAGAAGAGGAGAAGTATTCGGAAATATAACAATAAAAAATTGAATATTAGAGAGATATCCCAGTTATTATGGGCAACCCAAGGGATAACAGAACGCTCTCGTGAGTTTAGGGCGACACCTTCCGCCGGTGGCCTCTATCCCATATTAACTTATGTCGTAATCAATAACGTAGAGAACCTCGACGCGGGACTATACCATTACAACGTGAAAAACCATGAACTTCAGCTTGTGGGGGCCGGAGATAAACGGGAGCAGGTGACAAGAGCCGCTCTTGACCAGAGAATGGCTTTCAATGCTCCAGTGGTATTCGTGTGGAGTTGCATCTTTCAACGGTCGGTATGGAAATACAGCGAACGGGCTTATCGTTACATTTACATGGACGTCGGCCATATCGGGCAATCTATGGTGACTGCTGGAACAGCGCTGGGTCTTGGATCATGTCTAATCGGAGCTTTATACGATGAGGAAGCTAACGAGCTTATTGGAGTGGATGGTGAGGGAGAAAGCGTTGTTTATATGTGCACGGTCGGGCATTCAGAATAGGTTTGAAATTATTACCATATCTCTATATCCAGATCGTCCAGAGTTGATTCCTCAATTGGTTTATCACCCTCTGAATCTGGTTCATCAAGTGGAGGTGCGGGCTCATAAATAATTTCTGTCGATTCGGAAAATTCCACTTGAATATCATTATTTTCATATTTTTCATAATAGAAAGGAATATTAGCAGAAGTTCCTGCTACCCAACTTTGACACGTAGCTCCGCTAGGATTATTACAATTTTCCATTTGACAGTTGGGAGAAATCGGGGCCTGGAAGCCCCGATTTGTTAAGAAACAGCCCTGTTTTCCGCCAAAATACACTGAGAAATGCTATTGAAATTCGATAATATCAGCCTATATGGGGCCTTTTTCCCTTCTCCACCGTAACTGTCAAATTCGATAGCAGTATTTTTTTGAAAATATGATATAAATAGCCTATCTGGCTACCTCCATATACTTCTGTCAAATTTCAATGAAAATCATCCATAAAAAAATAAAAATGACCCTGATCTATGGATAAAAATAACTTTGAAAATTGGGTAGTAGCGATGCAAGGCCGAACTAAAAGAATGATAACAAGAATATTGGAGGGCTGCGCCCTCCGTGGTCGGCATAGCGCCGACTTTTATTATTCCATATTTTCCTCGTAATCGAGGGGCGCGTGGCTTTATTGCGGCGCCCCACGATTCACATAAACATTGAGAAATGTCAAACTTGGGCTGCTAATGAAATCAGAGTGATGGCAACGAAAATCCGATATTTCATGCCAAAACATTTCATCATCACAATCTCCGATTTCATTTTTACAGAGATATTTTAAAAAGTCTCTATTTATTTTTTTTCTTTTCTCATTATTTTAGTTGCTGGATAATTGAGGTGGAAAATCGATTTTACGGAAGGCATACATCGGTTACAATAGATTTAAATGCCCTGAGTGGATGACGTTTATATCACTGGCAATCCCTTATGTCCCGGAATTGATAAAATGGCCGAAACCGAGAATGGTGAAACGATATCCATAATTGGTGCAAAATATTTTCCTTTTCCAACGGCCAGGCCCGGCCAGAAACAGTTTATGGAAGACATATCTTCAGCGCTCAGGGAAGGAAAAAACCTTGTTGCTTATGCTCCCACGGGCATCGGGAAGACCGTGGCAGCTCTTACTACAATGGTATCATGGTGCAAGGCGAAGGAAAAGAAGTTACTGTTTCTTACATCTAAACACAGTCAGCATAACATAGCAGTGGAAACTCTGAGAATGATAAAGGAGAAAATGGAGCACCTCGGAGTAATAGATATTATTGCAAAGGAGAAGATGTGTTCCATTAAAAGGACAAACGGTATGAAATTGTTATGCCAGGCTGATGAACGATATGATAACTGCCCGTTAAAGGGCAGCAATAATATAAGTTTGATAGAACATTTTCTGTCAAACATTCTCCACGTGGAAGAGCTGGTAAAACTGGCCCACGAGGCAGACATATGTCCCTACAAAGCGGCAGTGGATGCCGCGGTTTATGCCGATGTGATAGTGTGCGATTACAATTATGTATTTTCAGAGATAGCTGAAGTGATGATCCCGCGATTGGGAATCGAAATGGAAGACATTGTTCTTATAATCGATGAGGCTCACAACCTACCGGAGAGGATCCGAGAGAACCAATCGATGAAGTTGACCCCAAAAATGATAAAGGATGCTTCAAAACAATGTAAGAGGGAAGACGAACAATTGAGTTACTACATTTCGGACTTTGGGCAGGTATTATCCGATATCGATGAAGCCCTCCCTAAAAAGATCGACAACGAAGGGACCCGGGAGATCACTAAGATGGATATAGTGACTCGATTGGATTATCTTTTTGCCAGCACGCTTTCCGGTGATAATCGCTACACCACGGGTATCTTTATAAAGGAGTTGGCTGCAATCTCGAACAAGTTCGAATTAATAAGTAAAAATAATCATATCAAACCTCTATTAAAATTTTTGGAAGTATGGATGACCGATGAAATCGATATTTTGCGAACACATTCGAAGTCCGCAGGATCGATACTGGAAATATTTCCAATGAATACAGCCAGGTTCTGTCACGATATATTCAAAAACGTTTCACTCTCGGTTTTGATGAGCGGAACCCTGTTTCCTGGAAAGATGTACGCGGAAATACTGGGAATGGACCTGTTGGAAACCGTAATAAAATACTATCCTTCACCTTTCCCCACCGAGAATCGGTTGATAGTGGGCATGGACATCGTGACCACATTGTATAAAAAACGTAATACACACATGTTCCAGGCAATTGCCAACCAGATACAAGAAATGTCGAGATACACCACCGGAAATATTGCTGTTTTCTTTCCATCATACCAACTTCTCAGCGAGATATCGCATCATCTCGAAAGATGCTACGTTACCAAACCTACACTGGTGGAAGATCGCAAGATGAGCAAGACAGAGAAACGGAATATTTTCGATAAATTGAATGAGTTAAAAGAAAATGGTGGGTCCATAATGCTCGCAGTCCAGGGTGGGTCGCTTTCTGAAGGCGTTGATTACCGAAATAATCTACTGGATGGAATATGTATCGTGGGATTGCCTCTCAGTCCACCAACCACGAAGATAATCGGACTTATAAAATATTATAAAGGGAAATTCGGAAAGTCAAAGGGTTATTATTACACGTACATTTACCCCGCCATCAATAAAGTGTTACAGGCTTCCGGAAGAGCCATTAGAGGTTATAACGACAAGGCATTCATAGTATTGATGGATCACCGGTTCGGCATGAAAAGTTACATGAAAGCATTCCCACCGGATTTCAAGTATGAAATGGTAGATAATGTCCACAATTATATTCGTAAGTTCCTAAAGGGGTCTCATCAAAATAAACAATGAATTTATATTGGTGAATTGCTTATCCGTTAGCTTGCGGGATTCCTTGCCGGACCGGTCTCTTATGGATTATGATAATATGATGCACGATACTCCAAAATATGACGTTTCCAACACGATGTTCTCACCGGAGGGAAGGCTTTTCCAGGTGGAATACGCCCGTGAAGCGATCAAAAAGGGTAGTACGGTACTGGCCATGAAATATAAACACGGAGTTTTATTTTTGACCAGGAGGGCGAAAGATACTCACATCGTGGTGGAATCCTCTGCAAAAAAATTGTATCGGATAAGCGAGAACATTGTCGGCGCATCATCGGGTCTGGTCGCAGATGCAAGAGCACTAATTGATTTTTGCCGTTACATCAGTACCCGCACGAAACTCCGTTATGACGAGCCAATTACCATTGAAACATTGGTGAAACGTCTCGGTAACGTCCTGAGGACCTATACTCAGTACGGTGGTGTAAGACCCTTTGGTGTGGCGTTATTGGTCGGGGGTATAGACTCAACTGGAATAAAACTTTATGAGACGGATATTAGCGGGGCCATAAGAGGTTATAAGGCGGTAGCCATAGGCATGTCAACCCCGGAAGTTATAGAAATTTTAGAGGAGCGTTACCATCTCGTGGACAACAAAGATGAGGCTTTCAAGGAACTCTATTCGATGTTGAAAGAGGTTCAACCTACAGAAACTGAAGGAACAATGCTCGAAGTTATGTGCGTCGATGAAAAGAAAGGCTTTAGTTTTGATAGAATAACGGATGTTAAATCTCTATAGTAGCTATCTTTTTATTAAAGATGAAAGAATAGAAAGACCAAAGGATGCAAGCTTCGGTGCTCTTAAGATAACACCAGGAATTATATCCATAGGATTGTCGATATCACCCTTTTTTACAATATGATCAAGCACTCTTTCTTTTTTAACTATTGAAAATGCTTGCTCAATCTCCTCGATAGTTAACTTTTGGTATATTTTTCGTCCTGACATTGCTCGAGAGATATTTGGGCGCAGCTTTCGGTCGATGAAACTCTGATAGTTTTCAAGTCCGTTCTGGCCCGAGTGCTTCGCTTCGATCTCTTCGAATATATTGGTTGCCAGCTCTTTTGCCGCAACCAGCGCAGGGTAGACTCCACCACCGGAAACCGGTTTTGCCATAGCCCCACTGTCTCCAACCAAGGCGCACCTTTCGCTAATGCATCTGTCCAGTAAACCCAATTCGATCTTCCCGGCAATAAATTTATCAGCCTTGTAATCAGCAAGATACTTTTGTGTTATCGGGTGTAGCATTAATTTTCGGTAGTAACTCACCGGGGCACCCTTTGTTGAAGGAATACAAAGACCGACCCTGGCCCCACCATCTTCTCCTTCCGGGATGATCCAAGCAAAGAAACCGGGGGCCACTTGTTCTCCGGTAATTATTATTAGCTCGTCCTTGGGGATGTCGGCTCCATGCCCGTGAGAACCATAACCGAGGAGGGTCTCCGGTGGTGTTGAAAAATCAAATGCTTTTCTGATAAAAGATCCCGAACCGTCTGCTCCAACAAGATAATTGCACCCACATTGTTTTTCTCCGTCTTTAGTCACGTATTTCAAGACGTATCGATTATTGGCCTGCTTCACCTCTACAACCCTTGCTCCGGTTTTAAGAACAGCTCCAGCCGCCTTCGCTTTATTTAAAATCCCTCGATCGAACTCTGCCCGATCGATCACATATGCCTTTTCTTTATTTGAATAGAGCCTTATAGACTGACCTCTCGGAGAATAAATTGTTCCACCCTTTATCCGGTTCAGAATTTTACAGGATGAGCCACCTAGTTCATAAGTTCGAGGTGAGATAAGACCAGCGCATTGGATTGGTTCACCAATACGATCGCCACGTTCCAGTAAAAGTGTATCGATGCCCTTTTCCGCCAACAATCGAGCGGTTTCCCCGCCGGCAGGGCCACCCCCTACCACAACGACATCATGCTCTTCCATGGACTGGGCCGATAAAATTCAATATATATTATTCTGTTGTCATGATTAATAGATTGGGGAGTTGGACGTAAGATTCGTACGGTGCATTTATTTTCCAATTTGTTAATAATAATATTACGATTGCCACTATTTCAACTCAAGACATCCAACGCTTCCTTGCCGGTCATCCCCTCCATGACCCCCAGTTCGATGGCTTTTTGTGAAACCTTGACAACCTTCGCGATCAGTACATCATCAAAGGTATCTACCCCTGTAACCATGCAGGCAGCATCACCTAGTTTTTCTGCGATTGACATGTTGAGATAACCGCACATGACGAATCCCTTTTTCGCACGGATCACCAAAAGAGCAGCGTTTTTCATCTGCATTCTCAGTGCCAGGCCAGGTCCGTTTTTCAGTGAGATTTCTTTTTGCATCATGCTTCAGCTCTCCCTTAGTTTTCTAACATCGCATTGGTAATGCTGAACTTTTCATCCATTTCCTTTTCAGGGAAACCAATCCTTGAGAGTTTTCTCGAACGCAACGTTCATGTATCCTTTACTATCTTCAAGGGTCCAATTCCCACTGTATTCATTTTCACCGGCCGAGAATGTAAGAACCAAATTGATCGTATGATCAATGTTCGGATCTCCCGATGAATTGAGGTGAATGTTCTTTTCTATACCACTTTCTATCGATTGGAATAATTCATGCCGGTTCCCCAAATCCTTTCCTTTCTCATCTACGAAATCAAGAGAAACTTCAAGATTCGTGATTATCTTATTTCCCGAATTGGTCAATCTTACGTTCACCTGTATATTCCCGGCGACCTCCTCGTGATATATGACCTTCACGTCCAGTTGTACCCGGGGAAGGACATAATGATATCCAATAAGACCATTTATGATGAGTAAAACCGTAATAATGACAAATATCCACACTGCCTTTCTACCCTGGATTGGGACACTCGTCCCCGAATGCGTCATATTTTCACATCCATCCTGGGCAGCCCTATCAGCTGGATTGCGGTTTTTCATAGTCGGATTCTCCCGTAGGGATCGCTCTATAGTACAATATCATACATCCTTCAACTCATATGTATTTTTTCATATGTGTGAATCTCGGCGAATTTTGTGGTGCTCACAGATGAAGATTATGAAAGTTGAAATGATCGTATCGATGCATATCTACATTATTGCATAAGGGGTCCCATGGAAATACAAAGATAATGTAATCCTATACCCTCAGGGTGTTGGTATTCGCGATTAGACAAGCCTTCAATAGGCATCAGGCATAAAGGATAATTATCATTATTCAGCCGAGTTGCCCATCAATATTATTCCTTTCATCCCCATTCATACCGAGCCTCAATCGGCAGGCTCTGCTTATATTCCTATACTCCCAATATATTCTTGATCACACCGGAATAATCCAGTTTAAATGATGATTTGGATGTAGGCATGGAAAACGGAATGGATACTGGCGCTTGGGCAAAAAGTTCTTTTTCCGTAAAGAAAGAATACACCTCATTGGTCGCTTTTTGATAATGTTCGAAATCTTGAAAAGCTGAGAGATGAACGTTCTTTATATCGCTTGAGATCTGAAATACCGGTGGCATTATTTCAGAGATCTTGTTCATACCTTCCTTTAATACCTGTTTATTTTTATTGCTGTCCAGTGTAATGCTGAAAAGAACAAACAACCGATATCCCATCATACCTAGGTTTGGGATCTTCACGGTTTTCATGATCCCCTCCGTTTCAAGCTTTTTTCTCATTCTGGCTACGGCCTGTCGTGTGGTTTTGATCTTTTTACAGATACTGCTATCCGCCAACGAAGGATATTTTACCAGGCCGTACAATATTTTTTTATCGAGTTTGCTTATTTTGACCGGTCGGGATGTCTTCTTAGTCTCCTGATTACCACCGCGCATCACCTTGTCCGTTATTCCAAAGGTCTGTTTTAAAACGTCCCCATAATCGAAATAATTCGTGTCCCTAGCCAGTTGATAAGGAAATAATAAACGCTTAAAACCTGCCTCGTCATAGAACCGGAATTTCCCAATGGATTTTTGGAACCGATCGTTGATTCGATTTGCCTCAGTATAATTCTTGAATACCTGAAGATAGAGATTCTGGTGCAAATCCTTTAAAGCTAGAAAACACCTGGGTTTTGTCCGGTCGCTTTGATGAATGAATTTCCACATGTCCGATGTGGGTTCGAATGGGAATGCACTGCCGAATGATACCTGTAATAGTTCACAATCGAACTTGTTGAACATGGGAATCCTGAGTTTGGATATATATCCATTTTTTTTCAGCCGATTTTTTATGGCAGTAAGAGTTGTCATTTTAAAATCAAGAGTGTCGGCCAGTTCCCTGTCGTTCAATAAAGGAAATCGTACTTGACCGTAAAGTATTCTCTCTTCATTTTCAGAGAGTTTTTTACTTTTTCCCATACTTTTAGATGAAACAATCACTAATATTTATAATTATACATAATAAAATATTAAATATATTAATAATACGCTTAAATATCATAAATTTGTTTCATTTTTCAGAGAAATTGATGCATCCTTGATCATCTTCGGCAAGCCTTACTAAACCCCTATAAACGAGGGAGACAGTGGTGAAGGATAATGATTGAAAAAATGTCAAATAGGTGTAGAAGTTATGCTACATAATATGAGAATCGGGATTGCATTCACATTGTCTTTAGTAGTGGCGTTCTCAGGAATGGTCCTTTTAAACGATTGGACACTTCAAGAGGGAGCCGCACAGAATATTTTTCACAGGGGGCATACGGATGAGGACGTAATCTGGTCAGCAGATAATGATCATTATGTGGACGACGAATTCAATATAAGTTATGGTCATACGCTGACCATCGGACCCGGGACTCGCGTTTTCATTGATGGTAGTCACGGTGAGGGGAGGATCGTAGTATTAGGTGGAGGTAAACTCGTTATTGCGGGATTGGATGAGAATCCCGTCATCATTACAAGTAACAGTACTTACCCAATGGCTGGAGATTATTCGGGTATTGTGGTTTTGAATGATGGAAGAGCCTATATCAACTACACATTCATCAGATTCGCCAAAATAGGAATCGATGCCCAGAGCCTGACCGAAGCGACGTCCAAACTCGAGATAAGAAACTGTATGATAAACGATACCGAGGACTGGGGTATAAATGTAACAGGAGAGAAGGAGAATCTAATATTGAACTGTACTATCAACGACACCGGGATCGAAGGAAATGATAACAGTGGCGGTATCAGGCTCAATTCGGCCAGCGTGATCGTGGGCTGCAAGATATTCAATACATCCGGGACCGGTATTCGAATAGACAAGGGTTCCCCAAGAATTTCCAATACCGATATTTACAACACTTCTGGTCACGGAATATGGATCGGTAGCACTTCTTCCAAACCGGAGATAACGGAAACCAATATTACCTATGCTACGGGCAATGGAATATTGATCGAGGATTTGGCGGTTCCTTCCATTATCGGATGCAACATATCCAATACATGGGATTCGAACATCAATATCAGCGGCAGTACACGAAATATCAATATAGTAAATTCTACTATCGGAAACTGGACTAATCCGGGTCAGGGACATACTCTGAACATAGGCGGTACCGACAACACCCACCGCATCCACGTCACCTTTTTGAACACCATTTATAGGAATAATACTTTCAACGTTGCAGACTATGGAAATCTGAGCGTAAAATGGTATGTCAATGTTCATGTGAATGATAGTGTTGATTCTCCGATAGAGGGCGCAAATATAACACTTCTGAATCCAGTTTCAATAATTATGGACCAAGGAATTACGGGCCCCGATGGTATGATCCGTTATCTCAAAGGTGTCGAATTTATTTACAATTCACTTGGTCACAACTATGATAAATATTATTGGATAAATATCACTTGTCCCGGTTATCAAGATACACAGGAGAAAATATGGATCGACCAGTTTAATCAAACCTCGTTCACCTTGACGGATACCCACAAACCTATTGCAAATGCGGGTCAGGATCGAACTGTCGACCAGCACGATAACGTCACTTTGAACGGAAGCCTCAGTTCCGACAATGTGGAAATAATGAACTACACCTGGACATTCGAGGATAATGGATCACAAACACTGAACGGTATTAATCCATGGTATGTTTTCGATAATGCGGGTATATTCAATATAAAACTCAATGTAACCGATCAAGCGGATAACGGGCATTCCGATAACGTGACGCTGACAGTGAAAGATACCACAGATCCAGTGGCTGATGCAGGCCTCGATCAGACGGTTAACCAGACCGATCAGGTAACATTCAACGGCAGAAGTAGTATCGACAATGTGGGAATAATAAACTTCACCTGGAACTTCAACGACAATGGTGCTCGGACGCTTTACGGAGAGGGACCGAAATACACTTTCAACAACTCCGGGACTTTCGAGATAACACTGGTTGTGAAGGATACCGAGGGTAACACTCATACTGATACAGTCGCCATCACTGTAAACGACACGACAAAGCCGGTAGCAAATGCAGGTCCCGAGCAAATGGTAAACCAGACCGACATTGCCACCTTCGACGGAAGTGGTAGCAGCGACAATGTGGCAGTGACTAACTACACTTGGAAATTCATTGACATAGGGAGCCACACTTTATATGGAGTAGGCCCAAACTACACATTCAACAATGCTGGCCAGTTTGTTATTACCTTGAATGTTACTGATTGGGCCGGAAATTCTAATACCAGTACCGTTACTATCAAAGTGAATGACACAACTAAACCAATAGCAAATGCAGGTAGCGATATTGCGGTGGACCAAGGTGAGCCATTTACTTTCGACGGAAGTGGTTCCACAGATAATGTCGCCATTATTAGTTATAACTGGACCTTCATGGATACCAGTATGCAAACATTGAAGGGAGTTAGACCGAACTATACTTTCAATAAGCCAGGTTCGTTCAATGTGACTTTGAACATTACTGATAAGCGGGGAAATTGGGCTTTGGATAATATGACGGTCACCGTAAACGATATAATTAAACCAGTGGCAGACGCGGGCCCCGACCAATTGGTTGACCTGAGAGCCCTCTTCACCTTCGACGGCAGCGGTAGCAGCGACAATGTAGGCATAATTAACTATACTTGGAATTTCAAATATAACAATTCCTTTATTTCTCTATATGGAGAGAATGTGAAATTCACCTTTTTGTATTCCGGCATATACAATATAACCCTTAGGGTAAAGGATGCCTTCAACAATTCAGATTCCACTGATTTCACAGTGACTGTCAGTTCTGTTGACAAGAATGTTGAACCCAACGATACGGGTGTGAATGAAGAAGACGGATCCGGCATCTGGTTGTGGGTGATAATAGTCGGTCTCGGTGGAATTATTTTCGGGGGATTATATTTCTATATTGATCGACGCAAGAAGATCATTGAAGGCAGAATAAAGGACGAAAACGAAATAAAAAAAATTACTGCCGGTAGAATGGATTTCATAATCCTGCGAAAACCCGGAACGAAAAGATACAAAAAATATGAACTGCATCGGATACAGGGGGTTGCGGGGGATGTTGCAGGCATATTCTGGGATACTGCGAGGGACTCTTCCTGGGTCGTGGACAGAATGATTACGGAATCCCGTGAAAAGGTGACCTCTATGTTTGAGTTTGATATCAAGAAGAACTTGGAAAAAGGGTATACCCTCGATTACTTTGGATCGGGTCTGATTATCAGGTTATTGGGAAAACGGTTCCGGTAGAACTCCTCAATCCGAACCGCTCCAAATCGACCCTCGATAAAAATATCAATTAATAATAAATACCCATCATCGTGTAACCCGCCCCGAAGAATTTGCTGAATTATAAAAGAAAACAACCCGGAGTGAAAGAGATGGAATTGAAAGGAAGAAAAATGGTATCTCTTAATGAGTTCACAACGAATGAGATAGAGGAGATCGTCGATGCAGCCCTAGAAATATCCACTGATATTACCGGTTACGGTAAACTACTACAAGGATATATTATGGGCGCGCTCTTCTACGAGGCCTCCACAAGGACCCGATTAAGCTTCGAGTCGGCAATGCTCCGCCTTGGTGGGAAGGTGGTTGGTTTTGCCGATGCATCCACGTCATCCTCAAAAAAAGGGGAATCTCTCGCAGACACAATACGTGTAATGGATGATTATTGCGATATAATAGTATTGAGACATCCAAAGGAGGGATCTGCTAAGCTAGCGGGGCAATTCTCCACGGTTCCCATCATAAATGCGGGAGACGGTGGACACAAGCATCCCACGCAAACCCTCACGGACCTTGTCACACTGAAAAAAGAATTCGCAAGAATCTCCAACCTCAAGATCGCTCTCTGCGGCGATTTGAGGTTCGGAAGAACAGTTCATTCCATGTTGGAGACGCTGTCCAGGTGGAAGGGTAACTCCTTCGTTTTAATCTCACCTGAGAAACTACGGATCCCGGAATGGCTTCGGTCGAACTTGGAGGAAATGTACATCGATTTCACTGAGATTACTGATCTTGAAACGGGTATTGAAAGAGCTGATGTATTGTATATGACAAGGATACAGAAGGAGAGATTCTTCAGCGAGAAAGAATACTTAAAATTGAAAAATGCCTACATTCTGGACGTAAAACGCTTAAAAAACTCACCCTCCGAAATGATCGTGATGCATCCCCTTCCAAGGGTCAACGAGATAGATTATGACGTCGATAATGATGACCGCAGCAGGTATTTCCAGCAAGCGGCCAATGGTGTACCTGCCAGGATGGCTCTCCTTGCTTTGTTGCTTGGGAGGTGGCGCCAATGAAGGTTAAGGCAATTGACCGCGGGATCGTGATAGATCACATTACGGCTGGAAAGGGGCTCGAGATATTCAGGAAACTAAAATTGAAGAATGTTCACTTCCCGGTAGTTCTTCTTATGAATGTCGCATCCACCCGGTACGGGAAAAAGGACGTAATAAAGGTGGAGAACCGTATTGACCTGGATATGGAGATGCTGGCATTGATGGATCATCAACTAATTGTAAATATAATTGAAAATAACGTGGTAGCGGAGAAACGTAAACCCTCGCTTCCGAGACACATCAAGGGTCTCTTCAACTGTGAGAATCCCCGTTGCATATCGAATGAGGACCCATACGTATCCTCCTCCTTCGTACGGATTGATACGGAGAAAAAAACCTACCAGTGCATTTACTGCGAAGAGAACGTCAGCCTCATGGATAAGCGGTTTTAAGAATCGATGAAGGGGAAATGCGGTCTCCATTTGAGCTCGATCTGGTGAAATCCATCAATCTTTCATGCAGCTTCACCATTGCGAGAGTGTCCAGTTTGCAGTATTCCAATAAATCTTTCCTCTTTTTTTGAACTTCATCCCTGCCATATTTTCCCATTGCCATATAGGCGAACTCGCTCAGTGCGGCGCCCCCCTCTCCGATCTCAAGGTTTTCATATGACAGTTCCGGAACCAAGGCGGGGAGAGTTTTCTTTATGGAAGTGCTTCCGTGAAAATCCGGGTGATAGAAATTTTTTCGGATTATTGCCTCCAGGTCATCAAGACGTGATATGATCTTGTTCAACTCCACGGCCAGATCGGGATAAGTTTCAGCCAGTTCCCTGATTATCCTTTTCTCGAAGGGAGTATACATCATTACGGAACCGAAATTTCCAAGGTCTCGTATTAAATTTTCAGCAAGTTCCCGGCGGCAGTCCTTTTCATGGTTCGCAAGGTACTCGAAATGCTCGGTCGCCCCTTGAGGTCCAGCAGACCGATGTATCGAATACTGGAATGGCACCTGGGTGTACGGTGCTATCTCGGGATACAGGGGGATTGCAGTCATTACCGTTTCGAAATCCAGATAATATATGGGCCAGGTTAGTTTGTCAAGCTCGGATCCAAGCGAAGCTTTGGCGAATATCTCCCCGGAATTCACACTTTTTCGAACCATTTCCTGGTGAGCTGTAAGCCGATAATCGGCGGGAATATTCTCTATCTCGGTTATTTTCATCTGGCTTAGTTCGGCAAATTTTTTCTTGCTGAGCCTTGGGAGGTCAAAAATATGATTATCCGCATTCCCTGACAGTTCGTCCCTGAACCGGGGACATTTTTTACATTCAAGCGTCAATTGTCCCTCAGGTTGCTCGAGTACCGAAGTTAACTCGTCTACGGTCTCGCGCATTTCTTTCAGTTCTTCAGCACGGTCGAGAACGTCCCCAGTGTGATCAATTATAGTAAAAAGCCTCTCGTTATCCATTCCCAACCTAAAATCCTTGGATATGATGACTAGGGAGATCCGACTCACGTTTACCTCCGAATCCTGTATTAGCATGGTAGTGTATGCCATATCATCGAGATATTCCTTCTTTTCCTTGGCGCTGGATTTCACCTCCAGCATATGCCAACCATCCGCTTTACGCAGGAGAATATCGGCCCTTGCAACGAATTGGCCAACGAGAAAATATGCTTCGAAGATGCTTTTAACCGCCGGTTCCGCCATCAATTGTTTGGTTCTCATGAGGGCGGAATTTCCCTTTTCTTCCACGAGAAGACCGTCCGGAAAGAGAAGGCGGGCCCTGCGGCCAATCTCCTCGCCCTGCTCCATCCTGAACCGCTCACCAATGGAAAGTTCGCCATCAAGCTGTCCGGAGCGCATTTTCCATGCCATGACCTGGCAGTGTAATGACTCGATAAATATCGCCTTGGTTACGTTCCTCATTGTATCGTTACCGTTTGTTCATATTCGAAGCTTCAGACCCACGGGGCAGTGATCCGATCCCACTACGTCAGAAAGAATGACCGAATCTTCTATATTATCCATGATGTCAGGGGTTGCAAAGAAGTAATCCAGCCTCCACCCGACATTCCTTTCTCTAGCCCTTGTCCGATAACTCCACCAACTGTACTGGTTCGGTTCGGGGTGAAATGTCCTGAACGTATCGACATAACCGTTTTTCACGAACGTGTCCATCCAGGCTCTCTCAACGGGCAGAAAGCCAGATATATTTTCATTTTCTTTCGGTCGGGCAAGGTCGACACTCTTGTGAGCAGTGTTGAAATCACCGGTGATCACAAGGGGGTTTCCCCTGCGTTTTTCATCTTCGGCAAAATCGAGAAAAGCATCATAGAAGTCCAGCTTGTAATTTAATCTATCAGCATTACCCTGTCCGTTGGGATAATATATATTGAATAGTGTGAATCGGTCATATCTGAGAATGAGAACCCTTCCTTCCCTGTCGAACTTTTCTATACCAAGACCCCTTATAACCTCAAGAGGTTCGATCTTCGAAAATACAGCTACACCGCTGTAACCCTTTCTTTCCCCCTTAGACCAGTACGAAAAATAACCTTCTGGAGTGTTTTGCTCTTCCGGTACCTGCTCCCTCCAGGCCTTCGTTTCCTGCAGGCACATTATGTCCGGTGACCTTTCGCGGAGCCATTCCATGAATCCCTTTCGGAGCACTGCACGGTATCCGTTCACGTTCCAGCCAAGTATTTCAATCTCGCTCATAATTTTCACGATTTCAATTTTATGGATTCATCATTTAAATCTATCTCTATAAAATCTTCCATTGGAATGATAATTTTGAGAACAATATTGCGGAATGAGGCATTGAACATAAGGGAATGAGAATGGTGGGCACACTTTTTGTATATTTCCCGTAACTGTTTCACGAACCGATCCACTTCATTCCCTTCCCTGTTTCCCATACTTACAATTCCAGATATACAGATCATAACTGTGACCACGGGGAATAAAGGTTCCCCTCCGTCAGGCAAGTACTTGCACAGTTTAATTGCCTCTAGATAGGCTTCCATGGATTCTCGGTGATCCTCAAGGTCAAGGAACACCTTCCCAATATTCGAATATGATTTTGCCACCGTAGGCCAATCGGATATCTTTTTTCCGTATCTGATGGCCATTTGATACGCTTTAACAGATTGCTCGGGCCAGTCAATATCATCAAAGGTATTACCAAGATTATAGTATGTTTCTGTAACCGTATTGTAATCTTCGATGTCCAACCCAAAGTTTATTGCCTTCAGGTAATTGCTAACAGCTTTTTTATACTTCCTCATATCGTTATAAGCACTACCCGCGTTGTAATATGCAGTTGCCACGGTGCCCCGATTAGATGTTTTTGTTCCGAGAATTATTGCTTTTTTATATGACTCCAAGGCTTCCGAATACCTTTGAAGTTTCTGGTAAGAATTACCCATGTTGTTGTATACCATTGCCCCAATTCCCTGGTTAACGATTTTCTTATAAAAACCAATGGCATTCATATACGATTTCACCGCCTCAACGAAATTGCTCTGTTTCTGCTGTGCATTCCCCTCGTTGTAATACGCCTTAGTGACCGTATCCCAATCTGACACCTTTCGTGCAAGGGCGACTGCCCTGTTATACGACGCCACTGCTTTTGAGAATTCACAACAGTCCTGCTGAGTGTTACCAAGATCATTATAGGCCATTGCAGCCCGTGCCCAGTTCGAGGAACTCTCTGCCTGTTTGATTACTTTCCAATATGCGCCCAATTCTTCATCTTCCCCTTTCATGGATGTACCCTTCATCTATGGATCCGGCACGGGTTATGAAAATCGATAGAGTCCGGACCTCATTGAGAATTCCGGCTTCGGCCATGATATATAATGATATAATAGTAAATAACGATTGTGGAGAAAATAGTGAAAAATAGTGAAACTTTATTGAGAAAACAATCTTTTTCCTTTCTCGGTGACAAGTACCATTTTTTTGGTACCCGATAGTAGCTGGTCCAAATAACCCGTATGGACGAGAGCCCGCACTCTCTTCCTAACCGTGGGTTTACTGATGCCCAGAACTAACCCAATGTCATTGTATGTAGGATTGACACCTATTAGATTTTCCTTGTAAACGAACCTCAAAACTTTCAATATTCCCTCTGTCAAATTCGTTGCACGCCTTGGCTCCACTTCCCGGCACTCCTTTTCGATCAAACGGAGCTGTTTGGGCGTCAGAGAAGATGGGTCCAGGGATAGAATTATTATCAGCCCTTTAGTGTAGGCTAATTCGTTCAGGTCCTGGATAAAAACGAGAATATTTTCATAATGATTCTTTGAAATGAGATAATCAAGCCGATCGAAAAGCAGTGCGGTACCAGTCCGGCATCCTTCTACGAAAGCAGTAATCTCATTAAGGTCAGGTAGAATGGAATTATCCATGTTTCTTTCGGAAAGCCAAAATTTCCGCACGCTTCCCTTAGACAGTTTTTTATATCGACCTCCGGGCCGTCTTGATATAAGAAATCCTTCATACCCTACCTTTATGATATCCCGGAATGCGTCCACTGCGAGGTTTGGAGTGCTTTCCCTCACGAGATAGAGGATCCCTTTATTCAATTCGTATCTCATTAATTGTTTTCTCAGCTCCATCTCGGCTTTCACCCTGTCGGTGACATCCCTGCTGATACAACCGGTCATCCGACCCCTCTCGGTTCGTATGGAAAAAAGCTGCATCTGAACGAAAATACTACGCCCGTCCTCGCGATGGAACTCACGTTCCAGGGAACGGTTCGGCAAAGGACCGTCCTCTCCTTTCAATGATTCAAGCGCTCGGCCTTTGATCTTGTCGTAAGAATTTGGGTTATTTTTCTCATGGTCGGGGCACAATCGGAAATCAATATCCCATATAGGAAGACCAAGTGCTTCGTCTCCACTGATACCGGTAAGAAGCTCCTGTCCTCGATTCCATTCGATGACGATCCCTTCATTGTCCATCATAATAATACCATCTTCAGATTGCTCTACAATGCTTCTATACTTTTTCTCGCTTGCACGGAGGGCATTTTCGGCGTTCTTGCGTTCGGTAATGTCCTCCATGGTGATCTCGGCGCCCATAACGGGATTCCCCGACTCCACCAAAGGAGACAGCAAGATACTCACGCTCCGCCCGAATTCGCTTCTACTAAAACAGAGCTCGAAAGGTTCAATCACACGCCCTTCCATAGTACCTTTGATACCTAACAGCAATTTATTCCTATCTTCCGTTGAGAACAATTCGGCAGCAAGAGTCGCGAGATCGTCGCCGATACCCACACCCATTTCAGTTCCAAATAATCGTTCGGCGAAGGGATTGACACTCCCTATGATCAATTCCGTATTGACGGTGAGTACACCTACCGGCAGGTTTGCCATAATACTGTCGGCGAACCTTGAAATTAGGTCATTTTCGCTGGTCATCTAGATCCCTCACTTAACCATTACTCATTAACAATATTCTTAATCTTTTCCAGGAGATATTCGTTATTGAACGGTTTCGTAATGTATTCCCGGACCAAAGAATTGTTCCTGCCGATAACCTTATCAATGGTCTGTATCTTTGCCGTCAGTATGATCACGGGTATGTCAAGATTCATAGTGGCTAGTTTCGAGAGGACCTCCCAACCGTTCATTTCAGGCATCAGAATATCGAGAAGAAGGAGATCGGGATCAACAGCTTTTATTTTCTTAAGACAATCAGATCCGTTATCAATTGCAACTACGTCGTATTCCTTCATTTCCAGCAATAATTGAATTCCTTCCAATATAATCTTCTCGTCGTCCACTATCATTATCTTTTTTGCCATATCTACACCTCTTTTTTCCTACACTCAACTGCTTTTAAGGGTATAATAAAATGAAAAGTCGAACCCTTCCCAAGCTCGCTCAAGACCCAGACCTTACCACCGTGCCGTTCTGCGATCCCCCGTACTATGTTAAGACCCAGGCCGACTCCACCGGATTTTCTATGCTCCACGTCCTCGACCTGATAGAACGGTCGGAATATTTCCGTTAAATCATCTTTCGGTATACCGATCCCCGTATCCGAGACCATGGTATGCAGGTTGTTCCCTTCCTTGTGGGAACTAATCGTAATGCTACTGCGATCCGGACTATAACGGACTGCATTAGACAATAGATTAATAACCAGATTTGAAATCAAGATCCGATCTCCCTGAACCAAGGGAAGCTCTTTGGGAATATTCATGGATACTGTATGCTTCTTCTCCTCTATCTGGGCCGCTAGACCTGCAATGGCCTTTTCCACGATCCGGTGCATTGAAAGTGGTTCGAGCTTGAGTTCAACTTTTTCCAGTCGGGAGATGTCAAGCATCTCGGAAACGGTTGAGGTTAGCCTGTCGATGCTACTGTTCAATGTCCTGAACAAGGTTTCACGTCGTGATTCACTCATTCGTTCCAACTCACCCTCTTCTATTAGTTGCACGAGAGATTTTATCGGTGTCATGGGCGTTCTCAGTTCATGGGAAGCAATATCGATGAAATCCGATTTCATCTTGTCCAAACCTTTCAGCTCTTTATTAGCCTTTTCCAATTCTTCCGTTAACTTTTCCAACGTTATGGTTCTTTCTCTGACCTTAACTTCAAGTTCATCTTTGCTCATGAGTCCGAACCTTTCGGGCTCAAGGATGTCATCGGGAAGACTTCTTAGAATATTCAATAAAACTGGTTTGTTCTTGTATCGTTTCCTAATATCGCGGAAACCTTTCTCGTAGATCTCCTTCGCATATTTGTGTGAAGTTGCATCGCTTAATATTTCCATCAAATTTCGGTTAAGTTCCCCAAATAACATGCAAATAGTGGTTACTCTCCCTTTTGAATATATGTTTTCGAGGTTTTTCACTACATCTTTAACATCGATGGTTCCGTTATTTCTTATCTTAGATCCTTCAAATAATACAGGTGTATTTTCGAAATAATTTATCAAGACATTCTTGAGAGATTTTTTTCCGACATATGGTATTGCAGCCAATACACAATAATTTGTCAAATCCCCATACGATTCACAAACAAGTTCGTCCTCTTCAAGCCAGGCAATATCATCATCGCCCCAATATTTCACTATTTCATCTTTACTGCGAAACATATAATATAGATTTTTTTCCGCAAACATTAGAATAAAATTCGCGAATATCCAGGAATTAAGTTGAACAATTGTGAACCAATTATAACCTGGAAGCAATGGAGAAAGTAGTGCTAATATATATGAAGGTAGGCTGACAATAATAAGTATGGTGATAGCGGCAAAGTACAATTTGCCTTGAGGTATCTGAAGAAATGTACGAAATAAAGATAACTGAAAATGCCTTTTTAGCTGCATTCCCCTGATAGTACATCCGATTATCAATAAAAGTAGTGCAAAGATCCATATAGAAAACGTAATTAATTTCAAACTGGGAAAATAATAATAGTACAGTGTACCGATTATACTAGTCATCAGGGACATTGCCACACTTCCCACGACGAATTTATGGCCAAAAGATGTCCTCATGAATCGGATATTTTTAAAGGTGAAATAAGCAAAAGAGACAACCGATATGGTAAATGCGAATCCAAGTATGGAGATAATAAATTCAATTACTTGCATATAATTACCTTCACTATTTGTTTCTTGCTCCCCTTTCGTTGAGTTTTATTAAACCGGTTGGGTTTTAATGTAAAGACACACTTGTTGGCGTGTCATACTTTCAAGCCAAGCCAAGAAGACTTGGCTTTTCAAGAGAATAATAAACTCTCTTAAAAGGATGGTATTATATTTTCCTTATTAAAATGTTGTGGAAATTAAAGTGAATAATTGTGAAAAGCTCTCAGAAAAATAGGAAAAAAGTCTTTTACGATGATTTCAGGTTCCGCTAAAATAATTCACTGCTGCCCGCAATACGCGTTTACGTATGCCCCTGCAGCCGATAGAGCAGCGGCAATACGGGCTCCTCCTCTTGCGGATTTCTGGGCATTTACGTAGTCTACTACTTTCTCCATTATCTTATATCTGGGAATATAGGAGGTGTCGTACTCGCCTCTTTTAAACACCGGTTCATTCATAACCACTTCATGGAATGGTATATTATGGCGCACGCCGAAGATCTGGTACTCCCAAAGTGCTCGTTTCATCCTCTCGATAGCTCTTGGCCGGTCTTCCGCCCACACGATTAACTTTGCGATCATGGAATCGTAATAAGGAGGTATCGTGAATCCCTCGTACACACCCGAATCCACCCTTATACCCGGTCCCGACGGTTCGGCATATTTCGAGATCCTGCCCGGAGCCGGTAAAAAATTATTCAACGGATCCTCGGCGTTTATCCGGCACTCGATGGAATGTCCTCTCGGCCGGATATCCTCCTGTCCGTATTCGAGTTCCAGCCCCGATGCCACCCTCAACTGTTCTCTCGCCAGGTCAACACCAGTGATCATCTCGGTTATGGGATGCTCCACCTGCAGTCGAGTGTTCATCTCGAGAAAAAAATATTCTCCCTCCTTGAACATGAACTCGCATGTTCCCGCGTTGTAGTACCCGGCAGTATTGGCCACCAGCACCGCCTGCTCACCCATTTCCGCTCTCATATCCTGGTCAAGCGCGCAGGAAGGCGTTTCCTCGATGAGTTTTTGATGACGCCGCTGCACAGAACATTCCCTCTCGCATACGTGTATCATGTGTCCCTGCTTGTCTCCAATCACCTGGAACTCGATATGCCTTGGGTTCGGTATGAATTTCTCTATAAAGACGGAATCGTCGCCGAACGAACTTTTAGAAAGTCTCCTTACCGATTCAAGGCTTCCTTCCATTACCGTCTCGTTCTCCACCATCTGTATGCCAATGCCACCGCCTCCCGCGCTGGCCTTCAGCATGACGGGATATCCTATCTCGTGTGCGATGTCCTTGGCTCTCTCGTGGTCGCTGATGGCCTCGGATACGCCGGGAACCACGTGAACCCCCGCCGCTTTCATGGATTTCTTGGAATCGATCTTGGAGCACATCAACTCCATTGCGCTGACGGGAGGCCCGATGAACTCGATGCCGTTGGATTTGCACATCCCGGCGAACTCTGCGTTCTCTGCCAGGAATCCATAACCAGGATGGATCCCGTCCGCACCGCTTTCAAGGGCAACGTCTATGAGCTTGTCTTTTCGAAGATAGCTCATGCTCGCCGGATTTTTCCCGATATTGTATTTCTCGTCAGCGTATTTGGTGAACAGGGAATTTCGGTCCGCATCTGAATAAACGGCCACTGTAGGTATGTTCAATTCCTTGCAGGCCCTCATTATTCGTACGGCGATCTCTCCCCTGTTGGCTATCATTACCTTATTGAGCATATCGATCACAGGACCTGCATTATGATGTCATTGGGACCGACGCTGTCGCCTTCCGCTATGAATATCTTTTTTACTGCTCCAGAGTGAGTGGCGTGTATTTCCTGCTCCATCTTCATCGCCTCTAGTACAGCGATCGCGTCACCCTCGGCCACATCGTCACCCTCCTTCAAAAGTACCTTTAAAATTGTTCCTTGCATAGCGGCTTTGATTCCGCCCTCCACGTCCTTAGGGGGTGCCGAAGCGGACGGGGACCCACCTCCCTCGGCTATTATGTATCCTCCCTTGGGCGTGAGCTTAACGTCGAAAATCTCGCCATCCACCTCAACGTCGAATTCGGTGGGTATAGGCGCCGGTCCCCCAACCTTCCTTGCCTCCGGGGGTTCGGTTTCCAACCATATGTCATTGACACCGGGGAACATGGATGCCACCATGGATCGGGTCATCTTATGGTCCATGGGGAGCGGAAGCTGGTCCGATGTGAACTCGGGGATGGTCTCCCCTTTCAGGAACTTTAGGCCTACCTGGGGGTATATGGCGTATGTCATATAGTCTTCTTCCTTCTGAATATTTACATCTTGTGCGTCCAGTTCTTCCATTCTCTTCTTCCACATGGGCTCCAGAAGATCAGCGGGTCGGCAGTCAACCACCTGATCCTTCCAATCAGGACCTAGCACCTTCTCCATTATCTCCGTTTTTATGGGAGCTGGGGGTTTGCCGTAGAGTCCCTTGCAGTAATCCTTGGTCTCCTTGGGTATTTTCTTGTACCTGCCGAAAAGAACGTTCATTACAGCCTGAACCCCCACTACCTGACTTGTTGGTGTCACCAGAGGCGGAAAACCCATTTCCTCACGAACCCGGGCGGTCTCATCAAGAACGGCAAAATACTTATCACCCGCTCCCTGCTCTTCAAGCTGAAAGATGAGGTTCGATAACATGCCACCGGGAATCTGGTGAACGGTAACCTCGGGATCGACCTTCAGGGCGTTCACCCGGTGAAGGTGCCTGTACTTGTCCCAGATCCCAAGGAAGTATTTCCGGCAATCGATGAGTAGATCCATGTCGTAACCGGTATCATATTCGGTACCCTTCAACGCGGCGACGACGGACTCCGTGGGAGGGCCTGCGGTCCCGCCTGATATTGGGGACATTGCGGTATCCAGGATATCGACCCCGGCATCGCAGGCCTTCATGTAGGACATACCGGTCATGCCGCTGGTACAGTGTGAATGAAGATCTATGGGAGCTTTTATGCCCTCGTCCTTGCAGCCCTTTATGATGTCGTAAGCACGCTTGGGGGAGATCATTCCCGCCATATCCTTGATACAGAGACTATCGCAGCCCATTCTTTCCAGTTCTTTGAAATCCCTGATGTAGTATTCGGTGGTATGGACTGGAGAAATAGTATAGGAAAGACAGCCCTGGGCATGACCTCCTACCTGTTTTACGGTATCGATGGGAACCTTCATGTTGCGGAGATCGTTCAATGCATCGAATATCCTGAAGTAATCCACGCCGTTGCGCTTGGCCATACGGATGAAGTTCTGGACGATATCATCCGGGAAGTTCCAGTACGCTACAATATTCATGGCCCGCTCTAGCATCTGCATGGGCGTGTTGGGCATAGCTGCCTTGAGCTTGTTTATCCGTTCCCAGGGATCCTCGTTCAGATACCTTATGGGAACGTCGAAGGTGGCTCCGCCCCAGACTTCGAACGAGAAAAAACCGATCTGGTCAATGGTGTCGGCGATGGGAAGCATGTCCTCGGTCCTCATGCGTGTTGCCAGCATGGATTGGTGTGCATCACGGAATATCAATTCGTGGAGTTGTACCATTTGTTTCCCGCCTTTTTTATATGATTAATAGATATTTTAATGATCCGGAATTGGAGCCGAACTCGATTTTTCGAATGAAATGAAAAAATACATAATTAAATATTTCTGTTCCAATGCGTCATTACCGAGTTTCATTATTACTTTAAGGTGAAACATTATCTGAAGTGTGTCCATATTCACGATTTAAGTTAAATATGCAGGGGTTGAGATATTGGTCACAAGACTCCAGTAATCCAAATAGTCGAAATTGGGTCGAAAAGTTATACCAGATTATAAATATTCAAAGAGGGATTTATCGTCGATCAAATGAAAAATCCTTTCTCCGGTAAAAAGGACGGTCCTGAAAAAGTAAGACCATTGGCTGGTTTAGTCAAGAATAAAAAGATCATTGCAGTTATTATAGTCGGCATCATCGTAATAGCTGCAATAGGAATCTCTGTCAGACAAGGGATTTTTAAGGAGCGGGACGAAGGTTACATAATTATCGATTTTGACGAGCAACAATGCTCCATCGATGGAAAAACACTTTGTGATATGGGGATGGTCAATAACGGTATCAAGGGGGGAAGGTTGACCGGGACAGAATCGGAATACAGGGGAGCCCAGTACATCCTGGAACAATTCCAGGGAGCAGGTCTTAGTGAGGCACACATTGAGGAATACCCCGTATTGATGTTCAACCCTATTAATGTCGAGGCTTCCTTGGTCCCATATATTTTCAACGGTCCGTTAGACGTGGGAGTCCCGAATCCACTCCGTCCGGTCATAGAGTACACGCACGTGATAGATTTCGTTATTCAGGGTTATTCGGGTTCGCTTCATTGGTCGAACAACATGGATGATCTGGATATCGTCAACATAGGCGACGGAAGAGATAACAGTGATTACGAAGGAATAGGCGGTAAGGCTGTTATTGTAAGATGGGGTGGAGGTGGTTCTTCAGGGGCCCCGGGTAACAGTGAACTGTTCTTCAAGGCATGGGAAAACGGGGCTGCCGCAATCATTCTTCACAATTTGGCCAATGGAGCTGAGATCAATTATCCTCCGATATTCAAGGCGTCCCCTTTACCGGAAAGATGGCCCGATTCAAATTACCCGGATATACCGTTCTTCATGGTATCCAAGGATGTGGGAGATGAAATATCCCACCTTCAATCAGACCACAAGATACGACTAAATTTCGACATCCCGATCGGTGAAACGAATTTGAACGTCGTTGTCGGGGAGATCAAGGGCACAACCGATGAATTAATTTTATTAGGTGCCCATCATGATACCGTGTATAATGGGCCAGGAGGTATCGACAATACGGTTGGAACCATCACGATCATCGGATTGGCAAGAGCACTGGCTAAATATACTCCTAAAAAGACTATACGATTATGCACATTCGGCGGTGAGGAAGAGGGGCTTTTCGGATCAAATCTCTATTTTGAGGCTCACCGGGAAAATCTACTGAAGAATTGTGTCGAGATGTTGAATTTCGATATGGACAACGTGGACCTGGAACGCGGTAATAGCTTACCGATCCAATTCTCTAGCAACGATACAGTTGAAATCGTCAAGGAGATCGCAGCTCAGGTGCAGAAAGTGGAAAAATTTCAAAAATATCAGGTTCCCGTCACATGGAGTTCACTACTAACCGCGGGAAGCGATCAGCAGGTATTTGCCAATAACGGCATCCCGGTATCCAGTACCTGGGGATCGGGTAGCTGGGAATATCATACTCACCTAGATATTGCTGAACGGCAGAATGCCGAATCACAGGCATTGGCCGCGAAGATCGTAGGTTCCTACGCCCTTTATGCTGCAAACCAGTAATTATGATCAGAGGTATTCCAATGATTCTCACCACACAATGGTTCGGTTCGTTCCTGATCTCCCAAGGGGACATAATAGACAAGGAACTTTTTCCGAAGGACCCGGAAGAGATAGCAAAACGGCTCAACGGACTGCAATCCCAGGATTTACTTAAAGAAGAGTTATCATTAATTGACCGGCTTTCCCAAGAGGAAAGAAGAACGCTTGAAGGTGACGATCCTCGATTGACCGATCTATGCAACAAGATCATC